>ERZ1023706.4-NODE-4-length-92001-cov-31.220651_pt1 | contig 92001 bp, 83 predicted proteins | sample MGYA00380351_ERZ1023706 | MGnify/ENA primary metagenome ERZ1023706 (study PRJEB33179, sample SAMN07449038) | human gut metagenome | biome: Human-gut; feature: Human associated habitat; material: Faeces | host: Homo sapiens | place: India:Kasaragod | collected...
TAATAAAGCAAGTAAAGCTGATTTCAGCAAAATACTCATCAATAAAGGATATGCCTATTTTAATAAAGGTAAGTATAATCTTAATATCATTGGCATTAGAAATGCTGATAATAACGTTACTAATAAATTTGATGATGTTATTGTAGTAGAATATATTGATATGTATGGTATCAAATCTAGAAATATATTTGCTGCTACTACTGACCCAGGTATTACTAGTATGACTAAACCTGTAAGTTATAAAGGTTGTGCTATACTTGTTCCTGGTCAATATCGTTCTGCTTGGAAACTTGGTTATCATAAAGGCAAGTATGAAGCTATTGTTCAATATAAACCTGTAAAAGTTTATAGAGATAACAATAAAGATGCTGTTTATGATTTTAATCCAAAGACTATAGAAGAAGGTACATTTGGTATCAATATTCATAAAGCTGGAAAACATTCTACTCAAGTTGATAATTGGTCTGCTGGTTGTCAAGTTCTTGCTAATAAAGAAGATTTTGATACTCTTATGAAACTAGCTCATAGACAAATTAGTCAAGGATATGGTAAACTATTTACTTATACTTTACTTAATGAGGAGGATTTGTAATGGCTTGTATTATTATTAATGGTGAAGTTCAAAGTACTTTTACTTTAAAAGATTTAGAAAAAACTATAAATGATATTCTTTCTAAAGATAAAAGTATAGATACTTTTCCTACATCAATAGGTTTTAAAACTGTTATTCCTGAAAAGAATGTTGGTTTTATATGTCCTTCTCAAATTCAAGAAGATATTGATAAAGAAATTATTAATAATCTTCATAGTTATAAACCTTTTAGTAAATGTTTAAGTAATGGATAGTTTTTCTAAAGAAATATTTAGAGGTCGTATTACTGGTTTAATTTCAGCTATTATTATATGTATTATTGCAAGTTTTATAATTAATAAATCATATTATCATAATAAAACTAATAATAGTAATATAGTTATATCTGATATTGAATTACAAAAACATAATGATAGTCTAAAAATTAAAGTTGATAATTTAGATAGTATTAAAAATGCAAAAGTTATTGAAGTTAAAGCTCTTGATAATGATAGTACTGTTAAGTTATTCTATAAGCTCATCAAGTAAATCATTAACATCTTCTACGGGGAGGATAGAACAAGATAGTGTAACTATAGCGATTAGTGATATTCGTAAAGCTAATACTAAACTAATAGAATTAAGTTATGAAAAGGATATTAATAAGAATCTTCGACAAATTATTAGAAATGATAGTATTCTTGCAGAACAAGCTAGACAAAGATATATACTATTGGATAGGTCATGTAAGAAAGTAACGAAACAACGTAATGTTGCTTATTGTAGTGCTGCTGGTGCTATTATATTACTAATTTTAAGTTTAATAAAATGAGTGATAATCATACTGTAGAAAAGTATATTGAAAGCTACCCTTTTCTTCAATATATAAACGATAATCATGGACAATATAAACATGCTAAAGAAGCAGGTTATAAAGACCCTAATGATTTGTTTATGATTGGAGAAAGTGGTGGCTTTCTTCTTGATATACGTAGAGGAGATAAGTTTGTTAATACTAATCTCCTTACTGAGATGGCTTCTCTATATCATATAAATGGTGAGAAATATACTTTATATAAAGAAGATAGTATTCCTCATCGTCAATTACGTAAAAGAGAAGAGTATAGACGTAAACATGGATTTGATGCTCCATGTTTTATGCGTAATGGTGAAGTTCGTAATCTTCATATTAGTGGAGATATGTATAATTATCTGAATTATACTATTATTGAACAGCTTGATGAAAAGACTATTATTCATACTGATAAAGGTTCTGTTGCTAAGAAGAAACAAGACTTTCCTAAGTTTATAGATGCTCAGTTTTGGACATTTGCCATTATAGAGTTTTGCGAACTTAATGGTTTTCATCTTCTTATTGATAAAACTCGTCGTGGTGGTTTCTCTTATATTATGGCTAGTCATAGTGCCAATAAGATAAATCTTCAACCTAATAAAGTTTGTATTCATGTTGCTGCTGATAGTAAGTATCTTACTAAGCGTGGTGGTCTTACTGATTTTACTATTCGTAATCTTTATTTTTATGAGAATAAGACTTTCTTTAAACGTGGTATTCTTTCTCGTGCTGCTGAAAACTTTACTCTAGGGTTTAAACTTCCTAATGGTGATATTAGTCCAAATAGTTGGAATAGTGCTCTATTTAGTGCTTCTGCTAATAACAATCCTGATTGTGCTATTGGTAAGGATGCTGTCAGTGTTAAGACTGAGGAGGTTTCTACTATGGAAAACTTTGATGAGTACATGAATGTTACTGAACCTGCTATGCGTACTGGTAGTTATGTTACAGGTAACTTATTTGCCTGGGGTACTGCTACTAGTGGTAATATGCAAACATTTGAACGTAACTTCTATAATCCATCTGCTTTTCATTTTATAGCTTTTGAGAATGTTTGGGATAAAGATTCTCGTAATGAAGTTTGTGGTTATTTTAAACCTTATTGTTGGGGTCTTCAAGGTCAGATTGGTGATAGATATGCTATGGATGCTGATGGTAATTCTGACATTGAAATGGGTCTTAGAATTGCTTATAAAGAACGTACTGATAAGAAAGTTCATAGTAAGACTTTTAGTGATTATATTAATTACTTAGGTCAGTATGCTAATATGCCTAGTGAATCATTTAGTTCTACTAGTGAAAACTTATTTAGTTCTGAAGCTCTAATGAATTGGGAAGAAGTACTTAAAAATGACCCAGCTTATACTAATATATCTGACGATGGTATGTTCTTTGAAGATGCTGATGGTAAAGTAATATTTAAAACTAATGCTCGTATTAAAGCAGAAGGTGGTAAGTTTAATAAAGACTTCTTCGATTGGATTCAAGGTGTACCTCGTAAACAACATGAACATCCACATGGTTGTGTTCGTAAATGGTTTGAGCCTATTAGAGTTAATCATATTAATGAAAATGGTAAATATGAAGTTGGTATTCCAAAAGGTCAATATTCTATAAGTTATGACCCTGTAGGTGTAAATAAAGAAACTAGCGGTATTACTAATAAACATTCTCATAATAGTATCAAAGTTTGGGAAAACCCTACACAATATAATGGCTTTAAAGGTAAAATAGTATGTGCATATTATGGTCGTCCTGAGAAACTTGAAGAAGCTGATAGAATATGTTACTTTATGGCTGTTTATTATAATTGTATTGGTACTACTGGTGTTGAGGTTAACCGTGGTGAAACTGTTAGTAATTTCACTAAATGGAAAGCTTTAAAGTATTTAATGAAAGACCCAGTAGAACTTTGGGATAGTTCTATTAAAGCTAAAGTTACTGCATCTTATGGTGTAAATATGGGTGGTGGTAGTGGACAAGGTACTACTAAAGTTCTTGAAGGACTTCGATTACTTAAAGAAATGTTGTATAGCGAAGTTGGTAAAAAACTTGATGGTACACCTCTTTATTTCTTTCAGACTATTTATGATTATCAAAGTATACTTGAACTTCTTAAATGGAACGATAAAGGTAACTTCGATAGAGTATCTGAAATGTTAATACATGCACTTCAATGGAAACTTGATGATGTAGAAGCTGCTAAAGAACTTGCTCATCGTAAGAAAGCTACTATTGAAAATTATAGTGATAATATTTGGGATAGAGATTGGTTTGTTTAATAATTAACTAAATAAAATATACGTATGTTTAATTGTAATTTAAGTTATCAATTTCCTAAACAAAAGGTTAGTGCTGAAGAGAAAGCAAAACCTTATTGGTATACTAATAGTATTGATTATATTGTTGGTTTAGGAATTAGTATGAATGACCGTAGTGATACTGAAACTAAAATTCGTATTCTACATGGTGAATTACCTCAAGAGTTTTATAGAAAAACTCTTAATCCTTACAACGCTAGTAAAGAACGTTTTAAGAATTTTCCTGCTACTCTACGTAATTATGATATTATGTCTGATATTATACGTAGATACATAGGAGAGTATTTTAAAAATCCTCATGACTTTATTGTAGGAGCTAACAATCCTGATATAGTATTTAATAGAAATGCTGCTCTTAAACAAAAAGTTATGGAAGCTGCTCAACAAGCGTTTCAACAGGAGTTTCAAAAACGTTATCAAGCTGCTGTTCAACAAGCTGAAGGTCAAGGTCAATCTGTAGAAGCTATAAATCCTCAAGATGTTATGCCTGACCCAGAGGAATTTATGAATAAATTTAACCAAGATTATATAGATAGAGAAAGTAAGCAAGGTCAAGATATTCTTAATTATATTAGAGATATTACTAACGACCTTAATATTTATCTTACCGCCTTCTTTAATTATTGTGCTTTTGGTGAATGTTATACATATACTGAACTTAGAGGAGATAAGATTATTAAAGAATGTGTTCCTTTAATGGAAGCTTATCCTATTCCTAATAGTGAATATATGGTTGAAGACCACGATATGTTTGCTAGAAAGATGAAGATGAGTTATAATCAAATTCTTGATGCTTTTGATGATTATCTTGATGATAATGATAGAGCTTTTCTTGATAAGTACTATAATGATGCGTCTTATGCTACAAAGACTGTTCCTTTGAGATATGACCAATACTTTGAGCATTATGCTAATGTTTGTGATAAGTTTACTGATGAAGAGCGTAAACTGTTTAAAAGTAAAGATGAACATCCTAGTGCTCGTAATGGTAATCTTTATGAAGTTTGGCATGTAGTTTGGAAAGGTTTTGCTCGTCAAGGTATTCTTACTTTTGTAAATCAACTTGGTTTTCAGGAACAAAGAGTTGTAGAAGAAGATTATGAGTTGAATAAAGAAGCTGGTGATATTAGTATCGAATGGGAATATAAACCTCAAGTTTATGAAGGATATAGAATAGGAACTAGATATAGTGGTATTTATCCTGTTAAAGCTAGACCTATACTTTATGAACGTAAAGGCAAACTTCCTTATAATGGTATTATGGAAGTACTTCCTTATTTTGGTAAGTTTAGTATCATTGAAACTATTACTCCTTTCCAAGTATTTCGTAATATAGTTTCTTATCATCAAGAAATGGTAATAGCAAAGAATAAAATGCTTATTATGCTTTTGCCTAAATCTCTTGTATCTAATAATACAGAAGATGCTATATATAGAATGGCTGCTGATGGTGTACTTCCTATTGATGATGAAGAAGATGCAGCAGGAGTTAAGATGCAAAACATTAGATTACTTAATGTAAATATGGGTCAATATATTACAGAACTTAGTAATCTAAAAGAAGCTATTAAACTTGAAGCTCGTGAGCTTGTTGATATGAATGCTCAACGTTATGGACAAATTTCTCAATCTGCCGGAGCTTCTACTACTCAAACTGCTGTTGCTCAATCAAGTACTGGTTCTGTTATAATATTCCAAATGTTTGACCAAATGAGATGTGCTGATTATAATAGAGATTTAGACTTTGCTAAATGTGCTTATATTGAAGGTCTAGATACATCTTATATTGATAAAACAACCGGTAAGAAACATTATCTTAGTCTTGATGTAAATTCATTTGTTGGTTCTGACCTTAGTACTACTGTTAGAAACAATGCTAAGGAAATGGATAAGATTCAGCAATTAAAACAATGGGCATTTAGTGCTGCACAGAATGGAGATTTAGATTCTGCTCTTGCTGCTATTACTGGAGATAATGTTGCTGCTATTAGTGATGCTGTTAAGAAGTTTAGTCAATTAAAGCAACAACATGAAGAACAAATGAAACAAATGGACCAAGCTATTCAAGAACAAGCTAACCAACTTGAATTACAAAAGATTGCTGCTAAAGGTGAACAAGATAGAGAAACACTTGCTCTTAAAGCACAATATGATTTACAACTTGAATATGCTAAAGGTGATATAGCTTTACTTGGTGATACAAATCCTCAAAATGATGAATATGCTAAGAATCAATTAGCTCGTATTCAAGAGGAAAGTAAGAGAGCTAGTGAAGCTGCTAAACTTCAACTTGAAAAACAAAAGCTTGCTATGGATACTTATAATAAAGCTGCTGACCGTCAAGTAAAGAGAGAAGAAATGACTAATCAATTAAAGATAGCAAAGACAAATAAGAATAGATACGATAAGAAATAAATTGTTTGTTTGTTGATTATATTATGTGTAGGAGTAGTGCTCGTGAGAGTATTGCTCCTTTTATTTTACATGATAAAATTTTATTTAATATTTTAAATTCAATTCTGAGACGTTATCTATAACTAGCTGATTAACTTATAAGCTACTTAGATTGGATTGATTGTACGTTAAGGAAATCGCATGTATTTGAATGTTTGTAACAAACAAAGCCACTTGAGAATACATGCAAACAATAGGTTAGAGTACTGGAGTTGCATAAGAAACTCATGCTAAAACTGATGACATTAATAATCTTTATTCTACTAATAATAGGTTTGCTGAAACTTCTAATAATGATAGTTAAATAACTTATGATTTTCTTCATAGTATAAATAAAGGTGTTACTTTTGCAGCAACTAACAAGTGTTAGTGTATTTATTAATCAATTAAATTATAAAGCTATGTTTGTATTTCGTAATAGTATTGGGTTCGGTCAGCATCATCGTTTGATGGTTGAACTTGATAATATTGATTTTGGAAACGGCGGTGGTAATGGTAGTGGTACTAACGCCAATAATAACCAAGGTAACGGAGGCGGCACTGATAACAATAATGGCGGTGGTAATGGCTCTGGTGATAATAAAGATGGTGAAGGTAAAGACGGTGACGGAAACGATAAAGATAATCCTGACCCCGATAATGCCAATGATAATCCTGATAATAAGGATAATGATAAAGACAATCCATCCAACTCTTCTACGGGGGGTCTTGATGTAGGTACAAATGTCGAGTTTGAAGGCAAAAAGTATACTGTTGCTGAAAATGGAGACCTTGTAGACGCAGATGGTAAAGTTTTTAAAGAAGCTAAAGATGTTGACGAGTGGATTAAATCACTTGAAGTTGATGAACCTGGAGCTGATGTAAATATTGAAAATATTCGTAAAGCTATGAATATTGATATTACTGATGAGAATGGTAATCCAGTTGAATTTACTGACGACATTGAAGGTGTTAAGAATTATATCAATTCTGCTATTGAGCTTAAATCTAATGAAGTAGCTTCTGCTGCTGTTAATAAAGTATTTGTTGACAATCCTATTCTCAAGCAGTTTGTTGATTATCTTACTGTAAATGGTGGTGACCCTCGTGGTTTTGGTGAACGTCCTGACCGTTCAGGTATTACTGTTGATGAGAAGTCTGAAGAGCAACAGATTGCCATTATTAAAGCTGCTGCTAAAGAGTTTGGTAATGCTTCTCTTAATGATAATTACATTAAGTATCTTAAAGATTCTGGTGGTCTTTATGATGAAGCTAAAGCTCAGCTTGCTAACCTTCAAAATGCCGATAAAGAACGTGATGAAGCTTATGCTCAACAAGCAGAAGCTCAACGTCAGCAAGATGAAGCTGATACTATTGCTTATTGGAAAAGTATTAAAGATACTATCGATAAGCGTGAAATTGGAGGATACAAACTTCCTGAATCTCTTGTTAAAGAAGTTAATGGACAGAAAGTTACTGTTACTCCAAATGATTTCTATGATTATCTTTCTCGTGGTATTAAAGATGAAGATGGCAATATTGCTACTGCTTATGAGCGTGCTCTTGCTAATCAATCTCCAGAGGAAGCTACTAATCAAGAATTACTTAGTGCTTGGTTAATGTTCACAGGTGGAACTTATAAAGACCTTGTTAAAATGGCTATTAATAATGAGCAGGTTAAAACCTTAAAGCTCGTTAGCAAAGGAAATAAAGGTCATGGTACTGTACGAATTACTAAGCCACAAACTAATAATAATAAAGCTATTGATAATATTCAATTTAGCTAAATGTTTAATTAATTAATTAATAACTATGTACGCAATTCGTGAAGTGCAACGTGGTAACTATGATGACCGTGGTTATTCTAATGAGGAAACTATTGCTCATCTTATGCTTACCAAACCTAGTGAGATTAATTCTATGCTCACCTATACTTTTGGTATGGATGATGATAGATTCCCACTTAATTTCCTTACAGAAGGACAAGGTACTGCTGGTGTAGTAGATATTACTACTACTGATTGGACTTGGAAGACTATGGGTCGTATGAAGTTCAATGATTCTGTACTTTGGTTTAACACTGCTAATACTACTCCTGGTAAAGGTGGTGCTACTTTTGAAGTTGAGTTTAAAACACACTGGTTCATCGAGCAGTATGGTTTGATTGCTCCTGATGGTGTAACTCAAGTTCGTATTATGAAAGACCTCGGTCATGGTTCTCATGGTGGTTATTTGTATCGTCTTCGTATTACAAATCCTAATCCAAATGCTTACGTTAATGTGGCTCAGAATCTTGGTGTAGGTATGTTTTGGTCTTTGACTGCTCCTACTATTCCAGAGTCTTTCTCAAAGGGTAATCGTACTAATACTATGGGACCTGGTAAGATGACTTCTCAACTTGAGTTCCATCGTTATAGTAAAGAGATTGCTGGTAATATTAGTAATACTGTTGTTACTTATGAGTTTAAGACTAGTGGTGGTGGTACTACTAATCTTTGGATGAATGAGGAGATGCGTCAGTTTGAGCTTCAGCAACGTGTTATGAATGAAGAGCGTCTTTGGTTTGCAGAATACAATAAGACTGTAAACGGTGAAATTACTCTTATTGATGAAGACAATGGTCAGCCTATTCCACACACTGCTGGTATGCAACAGATTTGTCGTGAAAGTAACTATGATACTTATGGAGAGGAACTTACTCTTAATAAGTTAAATCGTACTATCGGTGATATTCTTGACCGCAATACTGATACCGGTAATATGGATGTAGTTCTTGCTTGTGGTAAGGGTTTCGTTGAAGACTTTGACCGTGCTATTAAGAATGATGCTCGTGATAATGGTTTTATTACTCCTCTTGGTGATAAGATGATTAGTGAATCTAAGAGTGGTCTTTCTTATGGTAATTACTTCCGTCAGTATAAGACTGTTGATGGTCACATGATTACTCTCAAGCATCTTGGTTTCCTTGACCGTGGTACTTTTGCAGACAATGCTCGTGACAATGGTTATATCCATCCTCGTACTGGTCTTCCAATGACTTCTCACCAAGCATTTATGCTTGATACATCTTCTTATGATGGTCACAATAATATTCGTAAGGTACGTATGAAGGGTCAAGAGCATATTGCTGGAGTTGTTAAGGGTCTTACTCCAATTCCTGCATCATGGGGTGGTTTCCCTGCTAATACTCTGTCTACAGACATTGACGTATCTCGTTATGAGGTTAAGGATTCTTATGGTCTCCAAGTTGACCGTAACACTAAGTTCTTCCAACTCAAGTGTGTACTCTAACATTTAAAATTTGATTGCTATGACTGATATTAAAATTGAAATTCCAAAAGGTAGTCCTGCAAATAGTGGAAAAGATAATACTCCTGCTGAAGGTTCAACTCCTTCAGCAGACCAGACACAAGCCGAATTAGAAGCTAAAGAAAAAGCTGCTCTTGAGGCAGAACTTGAAGCTCCATATTTTGAAAAGAAGACTGTAGTTATTTCTTCTGTTCGTAATTATTCTGCTTATCGTAGAATTAATATGCAAGCTCTTGGTAAGCCTAAAGCTACTATAGGTTCTTCTGTTAAGTCTGTACGTATTCTTATGAGTAATAAAGGTGAGCTAGCTGCTTATTATCCAGAAATTATTGGTATTGCTGCTAATCATCCAGACTTTGTTACTAGAGTTAAAGGTTATCTTAATAACATTTTCTTTGATGTTAATGATGGAGATAAAGAACTTAATATTTCTTTCCATTATAATCATAAAAGAGATTATCTCACTGTTAAAGCTGAGGAAGATAAAATTCTTGCAGCTTATGAAAAGGTAGACCGCTCTAATGAAGCAGAGCTTTATAAAGCTGCTGTTAAACGTGATGAAGCTATTACTCGTCTTGAGCAAACTAAGTACCAATATGGTATGCCTGACAACGTAGAGGAATATATTATTTGGCGTCATTGTCTTAACTACCCTGATGTAGCTAAAGATGAAGCGTTTATTAATAGTAATGCTACTCTTCGTTTCTTTATTAAAGATGTTGCTAAAGAAGAGAATCGTAAGGTTAAACTTATTGTTGAACGTAAGAAGGCTATTGAACGTCTTGTTGAACTTCAATCTTCACCTAGTAAAGTTAGTGCTGCTTATATTCAGTATTGTAGAACTAATGGTCTTAACATTTCTGATGGTCTTAATAAGACTGCTCTTGAACAAGTTGATGACCTTATGAAGTTCGCTACTGAAGACCCTAAGAAGTTTAATTCTATAGTTACTGACAAGAATCTTCTCGATAAAGCATTTATCGAAATTCTTATTACTAGAGGTGAACTTGTTCGTTCAGAGTATAATCAGCAAATTAATACTCCTGATGGTCTGTTTGTCGGTGCTAATATTAATGATGCTATTGCATTCTTTAAGAACCCTGACAATAATGGATTAAAGAATAAGTTGGAAAATAAATTGAAACTCTTTTAATTGATAAAGATATGACTACTGCTGAAATGCACCAAATGTTCAGAAACTATGCCCAACAAATGGGTATGCAGAATGTGAGAGCAATACTGCCTTCACAGATAGACTTGTTGCTGAACAACTCCATTTCGGACACAGTAAATCAAGTGATTGTTCAAAACATTGGTTCTACCAGTGATAGAGTAATCACTGATAACTCAAAGCTTAATCAAGTCAATGCTCTTAAAAGTCTTTATAAAGTATGGAAAGCTAAAGTTCAACTTCCTACTGCAAAGACTAACTACATTGCAAGTTATATTCTTCCTCTTGATAATTTTGGTATAGCTAGCGAAGCTAAAGATACTACAATTAAAAAAGGTGATAATATTTATGCTGCTCCTGGTAGTGCAGATAATGGTAAACCTAATAAGATTGAGTATTTCTTCCTTGTAGATTTGAGCATTGATTATGTTAAAGCTGAAGGTGGTAGTTCATTTACTACTAATATATTCCCAATTCGTCTTGTAGATGACCAATATCTTGCTGATGTTGTTAATGATTTTGTAATGGCTCCAAGTCTTCGAAGTCCTGTTGCTACTATTCATGATAACACTATTGAACTTTACATTGATAAACCTGATACCAATACTAAGTCTACACCAAATGCTTATAAATTTGGAGGTGGTCTTGAAGTAAATGAAATTCGTTTATCTTATATTGGTAAACCTGGTATTGTTAAGTTTAATGAAGACATTGGTGGTACAGACGTAGATTGTGAACTTCCTGAGAGTATGCACGTTGATATTGTTAAACATGCTGTGGATTTGTATCGTACTGCTCTTAATGGCGGTATTGTAGGTGCTCAAGGTGCTCAGCAACAACAACAACGTGAGAATGTCCGTAATAATGCTAGAGATGAAGGTTATGAACCTACTTCTCGTTAGTTAAACGTAATTTATAATTTAAGTAATAATGAGACAATTATTTATTTGTACTAGTGATGCAGTTCTTGCTGCTACTGGTAAACCACAAGACTTGACCAATGTAGCTGCTGGTACTATTGGTATGTGGCAGAATGATAATGATGCTAAATGGCTCGCTGCTGCTCCTGCTGCTGATTTTAGTATTGCTTATGGTCGTCCTAATAGTCAAGCAGTTGTAATTCCTATTGATTTTGCTTCTGCACGTGTTACAATTTCTACTCCTCAAGCAGGTACAATGTTTAAAGCAGAGCTTACTATTCCAGACCCTGTTGCAGGTAAAGATTATACACTTCAGCTTATTAAGCTTGGTACTGAAAAGCATGAGCGTTATTCTTGGACTGTTACAGATAATGGTTCTCATAAGACTACTGCTGCTGCTATGGCTAAATCGCTTGGTGACCAATTCACTAATATGATTGAAGCTGGTAATGAACAACTTGATGGTCTTAAAGTAACTGTAGAAAAAGCTAAGATTACTATTGAAGCTAAGAAGAATTATCAGGGTTGGAATCTTATTGCCGGTGATGATTTGGTTGGTACTGAAGTTACTATTACTGCTGCTGTTGCTCCAACTCTTGATGCAGCTTATGTAAAGAACCTTGCTTCTTTCTGTTCTCAGAATCGTGGCTTCTCTAATGTATATCGTGATGGTGCTTCTATTTATCCTGGCTATCCTATGGAAGTAGAAGATAAGGATTACAAGATGTATTCAATCCAATTCAAGTATCCAAGAAAGTATGGTCGTACCCGTGATGAAGCTCCTATTCAAGAGTTAGCTATTGTCGTTCCTACAGACAATACTACACTTACTGGTCTGCTTGATACTATTCTTGCATTTTAATAGGTATTAGTTTTCAAGGAGAACCTAACCATCTTCTACGGGGCGGTTCTCCTTTTTATTTTTCTTATGGAAGAGTTTAATCAAATCAATGATATAATAGCTGAATCTATAAAAGATACTTCTTATATCACAGTGCTTATTAGTAGTGGAGTTTATCTTGCTTATACTCTTATTATTAAGCTTGTTGATTTGTTTAAAGCTAAAGACAGAAATAGACCTATCGTTGAAATGGCTGCTGCTGTAAAGCAAGTAAGCGAAAACGTAGTTAAACTTAATGGTGTCCTAGACAAAGCTTTTCAAGATGCCGAGACTAAAGAACGAAATAAAGTAAAGAATGCTATTTGTACTGCCTTTGATAGTTTTAAATGGGCTGTCGCTAATACTTGTCATGAAATTATTATTCATAACAATATTGAACAGAATAGAGTATTGATAAAACAAAACTTATTCAAAGTAATTAGTACAGAGTATTATAAACTTTATAATGTTTTCTCTGCTTATGAATTGGATGGAATTTGTGTAGCTACTAAACTAAAAGAAGATTGGATTGATGCTGTAACTAACGAATGTCTTGCTATCATTTATGATGGTCAAGATTCTATAAATAGAATTAGTCAAATAAGTAATAAACTGCTTATTCTTACTAATGAATATTCTATTTATATAAATAACAAAGTGTTTAATTCTTAATAAGATGTTCTTATGATAGACAACAATAACACTATAGATAACCTTGGGAAGTTAGAAGAAGGAGTTGTTAAAACTCTTGAGTATCTAGCTGCTCAAGGTTTTATAGTTAATAGAGATAAAGTACTTAAACTTACTACTATTAGTATGTATAAAGCAGTACTTAATAACTCTGATAAAATTAAAGGTTTTGATATTAATAAGTTTAATAATAAAGTTAGATTGTTATGAATGATGAAGAAATGATTGTTCTTTCTATTCCTAAAGAATGGGAAGATACATATATAAAACTACTTACTGTCATTAGTCAATCTGGTGAAGCAATTCTTAATGATTGTTCTTATGGTTGTAAAGGTGATGGTAGTATAATGTTTAACTGTTGGAATATATTCCAAGCTGCTTGTGCTGCTCATGCTTTAGGTAATACTAAACGAGCTAATCTTTATATTGATTACGTAAATAAACAAATAACTAATAAATTTGGAGAAGTAACTTTTAAAACTAAAGAAGATGGAGAATAAGCAGTTAGAATCTGAGGACTTGCTTATGAACAAGAAAGAAGAATTAATTTGGAGAGTAATAGACAATGTTATTAGTTGTTGTGCTATTACTAGAATTGATGGAGCAAAATCTATTACAAGAGAAGATGTAGTAGGAAAATCCAGAGAAGAAAATGTTGTATTAACTAGATGTCTTGTTGTTGAACAAATGGTTCATGCTGGATTTACAATTAGTACTATAGCCTTTATTCTAAATAGAACTGTTCAAGCTATTAGACATTTGCTTAAAATGAGTAATGACTATTATGAAAGTTCTAGAGCTTTTAGACTTGCTACTTCTGAAGCTACTCTCCTTAATAAGGATGTTGAACCTATTTTCGTTTAAATAGAAAATAAAAAGAAAATAAGTATCATAGTAGTAATACAATTAATTAAGATGATAATTGGAATAAAATCCGATTATCATCTTTTTGCGTATAATGGAATTTATGCTTATCTTTGCAACGTACAAAATACTAGTTAATGTACTATTCGTTATTTTATTAATCTTAATAATCATTGTAAAGTTATGGATGATTCTAAAATTTTTATGTTCCCTGATGGTGGAACTCGTCAGACTTCTAGTGATGTTAACAGTCTGCTTCCTTTACTTATGTGTAATGGAGGTCTTAACGGTGGCGGTAGTTGGGTTTGGATAATCTTCTTGTTCTTCCTTTATCCTCTTATGCGTAATGGTGGATTGTTTGGTAATATGGGTCAGAATGGCGGTGGTTGTCTTGGTCCTCTTGCTAACATGGTAAATAATAATGATGGTAGAGACCTTATCATGCAAGCTATTAATGGTAATGGTGCTGCTGTTCAGAGATTAGCTACTATGTTTGGTACTAAGGTTGATATGATTCAGTCAGCTATTTGTCAGGTTAATAATAGTGTTGCTCAAGTTGGTTGTAAGATTGATTCTTCTACTGGTGCTCTTCTTAATGCTGGTACTCAGAATACAATGACTATTGCTAATCAATTGGCTACTTGTTGCTGCAACTTGAAGAATGCTATTACTGAAAGTGCTCATCAATCTCAGCTTGAAACTATCCGTCAAACTGATGCTATTAAAGAATCTGTTGGTGGTGTAGGTAGTGCTGTAACTCGTGGATTTTCTGATGTAGGTTATGCTCTTCGTGACCAGACTTGCAATTTGGATAAGTCTATTGGTGTTGTTGGTGATAGAATTATTGCTAGAATTGATGCTTCTGAAAAGTCTGCAATGCAGGATAAGATTAATGCTCTGCAAACTCAGTTGACTACTGAACATCAAAGTGGAGTAATTGCTCAGCAAATTGCTGCTGCTGTAAATCCTATCGCTCAAGCTGTTAATGAAATTAAGTGTGCTCAGCCACAAACTGTAACAGTTCCTTATCAGCCATTCCAGGCAGTACCAAATTGTGTTGCTTATCAGTATGGTATGTATAATAATGGTAATCTTAATGGTTTTTGGATGTAATCTATAGGAGATAATATTATGGCTTTAAATAATGAATTCATTGGTAATCGTGGCGGTATACCTTTAGTAGCTGCTACTCAAACGACTGCTGGCAGTGCTACTGCTAATGCTGTTTTTAGTATGCCTAATCATACTTTCAGAGCTATGGGAGTTGCTGGTATCATGGTAATTAATTTTAGTGCAGCTACAACTACTGCAACTGGTTTTGAAATTATGGTTAATAATAACACTCTTCCTCTCTTGGCAAGTAATGGAGAAGCTCTTACTGCTCTTACAGCAGGTCTTCACATTATAGTATTTGATAAACAAAATAATAAACTTCAACTCATAGTATAATGTTTTCAGGTCTTAATCAAGGTAGTCGAGTTTATATTTTAAACAAGACTAATGGTATAGAATTTAAGATTGGTGAAATTGTTGGAACTACTACACCTGTATTTGCTACTGATGGTACTAACATGATGGTTGTAAATTTAAAGGTTAAAGTAGATGGTAGTAATGTTGATTACAATAATATTCCAGCTAATAACACTTCTGTTAGTTACAATAATGGTAATCTTATTATTGCTGAAAGTAAACAAACTATCCAATCTGAAGTAGAAGCTACTCTTCAACATGCTAATTATGTTGTAGAACACATTGAAGATTATAAAAATCAAATAACTAAATGTGAAGAAGTTCTTAAAGAACTTAATCCTCAATTCGCTAAAGATAAAGCACGTGATGAAAGAATAGCAGGTATCGAAACTGAAGTTGCTGGAATGAAAGGCGATATTGCTAAAATTCTAGCTGCTGTAACTAAAAATTAAAATTATGATAATCATGGTACAACGTAATATGAATAAGTCTGAGATTAAAGAAAAGATTAGACGTATGAAGATGGAAATTCAAGAACTCGAAGAATGTCTTGATAAGTACGAAGAAAGGGATAATCGTTATGACGATGACCCTCAGTATAGAAGTCGTAATCCTTATGACGACGAAGAACGTTATCGCGAAAGAGAAGAATATGGGCATCGTGAGCGTGGTCGTTACGGACGTTATTAATATGAAATCCGCCCCGTAGAAGAGTGTAGTGGTAAGTCTTCTCTAACCATACCTTCTACGGGGCGTTTATAATAACTAAGCTTATGTATAAAGAAGGTTTTGATGTTTATGATGAACTTCCTGAAGATATGGTTGTTTATCTTCGTTATAATGGTAGACATTTTAATCGTAAACTAGTTGAGTTTGCAACTAGTAAAATGACTACTAGAGATAGTAACGGAACAGAAGTAGCTCTTGAACCTATAACAAGAGAGCAGTTAGATAACATGATGAAACAATCAAATGTTCATCTAACTAATAATGATAATCCTTATGACGCAGTATTTGTAGCTAATATGTGTAAAGCTGATTACTTAGGTAGTAGTGTTCCTGATGGATTACATTTATGTCTATATGTAAAAGATGTAATAGATGATGTTGATGGTTATGATGGAATAGCTTTTAATCGTTGGTATGCAGACATGTGTCGTAAAGGTATTCAAGTTGATTGGTATAATTGTAGATAACATTAATAATTTGAAGCAGCTAGTATTAATATAAATATTAGCTGCTTTAATTGTGTTAATTAATATATAGTTACTACTGATATTGATAATAAAAAAGTATATTTGCAGCAATTAAAGATAATGATAATGGAAACAATAAATCAAATAATACAACAAGTAATAAATAGTTTTGATTTTACTTATTGTGTAGTAGTTAATGTTTTAACTTATTTACTAGTTACTGTACTTATTTATCTTTGTCGTGGTAATGTAACTAGAACAATTAAGAAACTTACATTGCTTTTTAGTATAGTAATCGTTAGTGTTATATATTATGCTATTGGCGTTGATGTAAAACTTATTGTAAATACTTCTATACTTGCTCCTGTAAGTTGGACTTGGATTATTAAACCAATCTTATCTAAGCTTGGTTATGATTATAAGAATATTGATAATAAAATAAATTGATATGGATAAGGTAAAAATAAATAAAGCTATTGATGCTTTAAGTCTTTCTGTCGATAATAAGAATACTCTTAAAGAAGCTCTTAATCATGAAGGTGGAGACGATATAACTGCAATAGAAAATAAAGTTGACACTATCAATAAAGAGCTTAATACTGCAAAATCTGATATTAGTAATTTGGGAGTTAAAGTTAATGACTTCATTAATGCTAATGAAATTATTGAACTTGCAGTAGGTGACGACGAGGAAACTAAAGCTGCTAATATTGCTAAACTTGGTAACACTCAACATACATTTTTTGCTAGTATTAATAATGCTTATGGTACAGCTAGTTGGCTTCCTACTGATGGAGGTAATGCTTTTATTGTATCAGATGAAGGTCATGCAGTAACGTATAAGATTAGTACTGATGGTGCTGTTACTAAACTTAGTGAGTTTACATTAGCTAAACCTACAGAGTACACTTTACCTGCTGCTACTAAGACAACTCTTGGTGGAGTTAAAGCTATTACAAACATAGTAAATGTTGATACTGAAACTGCAACTGTTACAAGTCTTGCTGGTGTTGTCAACACTCTACTTAATCAACTTAGAGCTGCTGGTATTATTCAATTATAAAATACCCTTGCTTCTTGCGATGCTAGATGTGTGTCCGTGACCCTCAAGGCTAGAGATTAGTCTTGGGGGTTTTACGTATAATGCAGACGTTAAAATTTTATTTAAGATTTTTATTTCTTTGAAATTTACGTTCTAAGCGAATTTTAGTTAGTTTGTGATTAACTAATAATGGACGTACATCAAGTATACTCAGAAGTTAAATAAAGTGGGTATATGGCAATATTCATATCAAAGTTTGATAAGCTAAAATACAAATAAAGGAGGAGGCATATATATAACTAAATTATTAATCTGATTGATGTTTAAGTTACTAAAGTATTTTGACATAAAAGTCCTCCTCCTTTTACTAATATAATTAATAATAATATGAGTAAAATTCCTGCTATTAATGAGATAGACGCAAATAGTCCTTCTCAAGAGTCTACAGAAGTTGTAGTTAATGCTACTACAGTAACTCCTGATATTAATGAAATCCAGGAAACTGTTAGTGCTTCTGCAACTATTCAAGAGATTGATGGTACTCGTAAACCTACAATTAGTGAGATTTATAAGATTGTTAACGATGGACTATTTGAATCTACAACTAATTGGTGGGATTACGCATATAAACTTTCTCAAGCTCAAATCAATCAAGATATTATTTCTCGTCTTGATAATGGTGTTATTGGTGGTGGCTATAGTAAAGGTGTTGATATTATAACTACTACTAGTAATAAAGTTCCTAATAATACTAATGTTTATTCTGCATTAAAGAGTGATTCTCTTTATCCTAAGAAATTAAACGATGAAGTTATTAATGGAATATATGATTTTCTTAACGGATTGACTATTGGTAAACATACTGCTTATACAGGAGGTACTTGGTCTGTAGACCAAGTAGGTAGAACACATCTTACTACAGATTATCTTTATGTTCGTCTTAAAGCTATATTTGAAACTCTTCAAATATTTAATGTTGATACTATTGGTGGTAAGTTAGTTATTTCTCCTGCTGGTAGTATTAGAGTTGCTTATGTAGATAGAATTAAAATAGACGCTCCAGTATTTAAACATGATGAGAAAACTGATGTTTGGAGTATTTCTCAAGTAGAAGATGCTGAAGGTAATCTTGTAAATGAAACTCTTAATCAAGAAGTTTATCGTTGTTATTTCCTTGGTGAACAAGATGGTGAAGAAGTAGAAAATAAATGGAAAGTTGGTGACCAAGCTCAAGCTAAAACTTTCAATGTTAAGAAAGGTACTTATCATAAAGTAGAAAATAGTTATCTTTGGAGACTTGTACTTAATGTTAGTACTGATACTGTAAACATTGATGGCAAGAAGTATCATTATGTTGATTTAAGTCAAATAGATTTTGACTCTGGTTCTGATGCTCCTGCTCCAGGAGATGTTCTTAATCAATTGGGACATAGATTAAATGATACTCAACGTCAAACAGCTTTAGTTCTTAACGCTGTTGATAATTATGCTCCTAGTATTACTCTTTATGCTGGAATAAATTATTATACTTTCCTTAATAAAGAGTATGTAGAATTTGGTGTTTATAATGGTAAAGCTTTCTTCAATGTATATGGTGATATGTATATTGGAGATAAAGGTACTAATCCTAAAACTTATATTAAATATAAGAATGGTAAGATTAATATTAAAGCTAATCTTGAAATAGGTTCTAGTATTGGAGATAAAGACCTTGACCAATACATTAAAGAAAATGGTGGAGTTGATGAAGATACTGTAAAGAATCTTATTAATAATGCTCAAGTAATTAAAGACCTTCAAAAGCAAACTGATGGTGCTATTGAAACTTGGTTTTATGAAGGTGTACCTACTCCTAATAATTATCCTTCTACAGATAAAGAAAATAAAGGAGATGTTCTTACTTATAATATTCCTGGTATAGATTGGTATAATGAAGATATAAATAATTACAATGCTATTAAAGATAGTGACAAGTATACAGAAGCAGAAAAAGAAGCAATTAAGGTTAAAGCTCGTGAACGACATATTGGCGACCTTTATTATGACCAAAAGACAGGTTACGCTTATCGCTTTACTAGATATGATGATGACATAAAGCCTTATCGTTGGAATGTAATTAGTGATAGTGAACTTACTAAAATACTTGAAGCTGCCAATAAAGCTCAAGCTACAGCTGATGGCAAAATGAAAGTATTCTATGGTGAGACTAAACCTACTAATTATCAAGTTGGTGATATGTGGGTTAATGCTACTCTTGAAGGAAAGTTTAATAATGATATAGCTAGAGCTGTTGCAAAGAGTGAATCATTTAATGCTGATGATTGGGTTTTAGCTTCTCGTTATTCTGAAGCTATTGCTACTATTCAAAAGTGGACTAACGAATACGAAACTAAGTTTGGTAATCTTGCTGATGAAGTTAGACAACAAAAAGACCAAAGTATTATTGTTTGGTATCTAGAATATGAACCTACAATAGATAACGCTCCTGCTAATAAATGGAATACTAATGACCTTCGTTCAGAACATATTGGTGATATAGTTTATGATATTGAAAATAATCATTCTTATCGTTGGACTGGTACTGCTTGGGTACAAATAAAAGATGCAGACTTTGATAAAGCTATGAAAGCTGCTAACGATGCAGATAAAAAAGCTGGAGCTGCTGGAGACTTAGCTGATAGTAAGCGTCGTATATTCTATTCTGCTACTACTCCAACTAAACCTTTTGATAAAGGTGATTTATGGATTAAACAAGTTGATGATAAAACTGAAACTTGGGTTTATAATGGAACAGATTGGGTTAAGTCTGATGATAAAGCTTTAGCTGATTTTACTGAGACTGTAAATAAAGAACTTACCGGTATTAAAGGTCAACTTGATGGTAAAGCTGAAACTTGGTATCAAGTAGATGACCCTAGTACTGATTGGACAGATAAAGCTTCTCATGAAGGTGACATTTGGTATAATACTAAAGATGGTACTACTAATTATTGGAATGGTAGTGCTTGGGAACAAATGGATATTCCTAAAGATGTATTTGATACTATAGATGGCAAGTCTTCTATATTTGTAGATTCTTATGCTGATGCCAAAGCTGGAACTGGTGTTATAAATAAAGGTTATAAAGAACGTGACCTTTGGATTCTTCCTGCTGATGCTACAGTTAATGGTGTCAAGTATTATAAAGGAGATATGCTTACTGCTGTTTCTAATAATAAAAACTTTGATGAAACTAATTGGAAAAAGAAAGTTCGTTATGTTGGTCCAACTGAATTAAATAGTGCTATTGATGAAGTAAATAGAAAGATTAATAGTATTACTGATACAACAATTCCTGGTATTAATAATAAATTCAATGAGTTTATTAAAGATGGAGTGCTTGATACTTCTGAAAAAGCTAGACTTACTGACTTATTAAATCAAGCTAATAATGAAGTTGCTGCTGTTATAGACCAAGTTAATAATATTATTAAATCTAAATATCTTACTAACGATAACGCTAATAAAGGTAAGTTGGAAGAAGCCAATACTGTTATGAATACAGCTTGGACTGAATATAAGAATCTTATTAATACCCTTGTAGACGCTGATACTGAAATAACTAAAGTTAATATAGGAGAAGCAAATACTAAGTATAAGAATCTTCAAGAGAAGATTAAAGCAGTTAAACAATATCTTGCTATTTGTCAAGCTGATGTACTTAGCGGTATGGGTACTGATATTAGTTCATACAAATATCTTAAAGATGCTCTTAATCAAACAACAGAAATTAATGGAGGTTTAGTTCTTACTAGCGCAATTCAACTTAAAGATGTTGATAAAAAAGTTACAGCTGGTATGAATGGTATTGTAAAAGGAGATAAAACTTCTATAGCTGCTTGGTATGGTGGTCCTATGGTAGACCGTGATACGTTTACTAGTGAAGAACTTAAAACTAAAGTTCCTGGTACTGATTATGCTATGAGTCTTCTTCGACATGATGGTACTGGTTATTTAGCTGGAGGAAATATTCATTGGGATGCTGATGGTGTACTTAGTGGAAATTTTAATAGTTTTATTCTTCAGGGTACTAGTATGGTGACAATGTTCTACTATATTAGATTATTCTATTTACATTATGCTAATCAAAATGCTACAGATTTTAATAATATAGATTATGTTACTCCTATGAAAACCTTTAGTAGACTTAGTGTTCTACCTTTAGGTGGTACTGAAGGAGGTAATAATCTTCCTACTGGTTTATTTATTGGAGATAGTAAAACTGGTGGTTCTTTTCAAATTGGTAATATAATTCTTAGAACAAAAAGTGGAGACCCTAATATACTTGAAATAGTTAGTGCTGATAGTAAGAAAACAGCTCATCTTGGAGTACAAGGTGGAGTTAGTGCTTACGGAACATACACACCTTCTACGGGGGGTGGAGGTGGACTAAACGGAACTATAGTTCCTTATGCTACTGCTATTGCTTCTGACCCTCAAAACGAAGGAAGTAAAATAGCTAGTGCTAGTTCTATTTATAAACTTCATAGTAGAATAGCTAGTATTGAAAATAATGGTGCTACTAGTATAACTGTAACTGGGACAGGTAATGCTATTACTAGTGTTGTTAAAAATGGAACTAGTATTACATTTACTAAAGGTGCTACATTTTTAACTTCTCACCAAAGTCTTGCTAACTATTATACCAAAAGTAGTGTAGATTCACTTCTTAGTGGTAAGTCGGCAACTAGTCATACACATAGTGTTAAGATTAACGGTGTTACTAAAACTATTGCAGCTACTGGTGGAACTGCTGTAGATTTAGGAACTTATCTTACTTCTCATCAAAGTTTAGCAGATTACGCTAAGAAGAGTGAAATACCTACTGTAGGTAATGGTACTATTATTATTAATCAAGCTGGAAGTGAAAAAGGTAGATTTACAGTAAATCAAAGTGGTAGTACCACTATAAATTTGACTGATAATAATAATACTTATAATTTTTCCGGCGCAAGTTTTGTATCTGGAAATGGTAATAACGGAGAGCATAATGCTAATAATATAACTTATAATTCTCATACATATTATACAAGCAATGGACCTTCTAAAGCTTTAGGTGCTTCTACTGATGATGGTTCTATTTATTCTCAAGCTTATTCTAGTACTTTGGTTAGTCAAATAGCTCAAGATTATAGAAATGGTAGATTATTTGTTAGAGGAAAAAATAATAATGTTTGGCAAAGTTGGAAAAGAATAGCTCAATATGAAGAAATACCTACTACTCTTCCTGCTAATGGAGGTAATTCTGATACAGTAGATGGTTATCATGCAAGTGGTCTTCTTACTGCTCTATCTAATTCTAATAATGGTATTAGTTTAACAGTTGGTGGGACTATTAAACATTTGAATAATATACAAGTTTATTCTGCTACTAAACTTGTTACTTCTCGTAATATATCTATAGGAGGTAAAGATTTTGTTGGAAATGCTAATTTTGACGGTTCAGGAAATATAATATTAAATGGAGCTATTAATCACTGTACTATAAATATAGGTAGTACAGACCCTAATCCATACAAACGTGTTGCTCATATTAAAGTTAGTAATAGTTGGAATGATAATGCGCTTCTACTTTATATTAATCAAGGATATAATGGTGGAAAATTTGGTTTGTGTAGAGTTGATTTTAGAACTAATGATATTCAAAATAACGATAATGCAGGAGGAGGTGTTTCTATACGTTGGTTAATACGTTCAGGGTATAGTACCGATAGTGTTCAAGCCGGATATTATATTCATTTAAAGAATGCTTATGTTGACGTATTTGTTAAAACTACTGGTGCTTATCAAGGAACTGTAATTCGTGTTATACAAGATTCTCGTGGTTCAGTAAATAATTACTTTAGTTTAATTAATTCAAGTACTGATAGTGAAGCTTATACTAGTTTGTCTGCTGCTGCTATTAAATTGTATAATATTGCATATCAAGGTACAGTTAGTGGTTATGATGATGGTGTTGTAAAGTATTCTAACTCTACAAGTAATGCTGATATGGTTGATAATTATCATGTCGCTAAGTGGAATGGACTTCCAATTGTTGATAATGCTGGAGTTATGGAAATTGGAAAATATATAGATTTTCACAATACTAAAGAAGATTCAGTAGATTATTCTACTCGAATAGTATGCACAGGTGTGCATAAAAATATAGTTAATCTTCCATCAGTAGATGGTACATTAGCGTTAACTTCTGACAATGTAGCTTCTGCAACAAAACTTGCGGCAGCAAGAACGATATGGGGTCAAAGTTTTGATGGTACTGGTAATGTTAACGGAACAATATATATAAACAATAGTGATTCTGAAAACGGAGCTATAATATTAAATAATAATGTAAATGCTAATGCTCGTATATCAGCTATAAAAGACCAAGTAGTATTTAATACTGGTGCTGCTATTCGTTTTGGAGCAGCCGACTGGGAGTATAGTGATTGGGCTGGTCTTAAATATGATACTGTTGCTAATGCTATATATTTAGGTATAGCCGATGGAACTGTATTTAATTATTATTCTAATAAAAGAAGTAATGGTACACTTAAATTTCCAGGTATTACAACCATAACTCCTGATGTTGCAGCTAGAATTGGAGGTAGTGGTGGTGCTTTATATTTAGGCAATGCTAATAATGCTGGTTGGGTATATGTACAAGATATGTGTAGTCAAAGCGGTATGAGTAATTGGAGTATAGAACAAAATGGTACTGCTAGTTTTAAAGCTCTTAATGTAAATAATTCTATTAGTTGCGGTAATATTACTATTAATGGTGATACTCGTATTAATGGTAATTTATCAGTTAACGGTTTAATAAATAATAAAGGTATATTACCTACAAATTATGAAGTTAATAATAAAGGAACTGGTTGTTATGTTTCAGCTGATGAGTTATGCTCTGGAATTACTGCTATTACTGATAGTATACCAGTTGATAATCTTTCTATAGTTTATAGTAATGATAATGGTACTAATTGGACTAATTATAATGTATCAAATGATACTAAATTTAAGGCGTATGCGAATGTTACAGGTGTTGATTCTTTAAGCTTAGGTGGCAATGTTATCACTGGTAATAATGATGCTGAGAAACTAGCTCAAATAAAAAAGAACCAACTAATGTTTACGTTTGATGTTCCTAATAATTGTTATTCTCAAGTTTATTTTGCTTGTGTTGATATGGGACAAGGTGTTGGTGTTACTTGTACTGTAGAATATTTAAATAGTAAAGGTGTTATAGTCAATACTTATATTAAATATATGACCGGATGGAACCAATTTAATTATATAAATTTATCTAATGGTAATACGGCTCTTAATGTAGGAAATGATGATAGAAGATATATTCGTTTTAGATTTAAACATGACCAAAATACTACTGCATTACGAAATGCTTCAATAAATAAAATACGAATATTTGCTTTTACTAAGTATTCATTTCCTACTGATAGATTTATGGGTCATACTGGTCATATATATAACTTTGATTATAATATGAATACTTACTTCCCTAATAGCATTCTTGCTAAAGGTGGAGTTACAGCTTATAAATCTTCTGATATTCGTCTTAAAACTAACATCGTTAAACTTAATTGTTTAAAGGTTATTAAAAGTATTGGAGGTACTTATGAATTTGATTATATTCGTGACCATAAACACAGTATTGGTTTTATTGCTCAAAATGTAAATAACCCATTACTTAATGATATAGTTGCTAAAGATGATAATGGTTATCTAAAGATTAACTATTGGAATCCTAAACTAATTAGTCTTGCTTTTGGTGCTTTAACTGAAATAGATGATGAAGTTGATAAACTTAAAGCTAGAGTTAGAGAATTAGAAAATGAAGTTGAATATTTAAAAAATAAAGCTTATGCCTTACAATAGTAATACTGGAATTATTAGTGCTCCTGTTAGCATTGATGATGTTAAACAAGCTCTTGGAGAGAGTAGCAATGACCTTGCTACTCTTTGTAAGAGTGAAAATATAAATATATGGAGTAAGTATAAACCTATTAGTTGTAAAGGTGACTTTAAAGAATATCCTATTAGAGAAGATTCTGATGAAAAAGCAACATCTTCATATAGTAAATATACTTGTGTTGTTCGTTGTGGTATGAATATACCTATGGATACTTATAAAAACTTACGTAATAATTATGGAGGAGAAGGTTTTGCAATTAATGGTTGTTACAACCTTTATGTAGATAATATATATGGAAAAAATGGTGGTATTAGTGCTGATACAACTACAATGGTATCAGGAAAACATTTTCCAAAAGGTGGTGCTAATTCTCCTTATAGATTAAGTGATTTTAGAAACTATAATAGTAAAGCAAAAGACAATAGATGTCTGACTTCTCTTCCTCAATATAATACCGTTGAAGTTTATTATTCTTCAACTCTTAAATTTAATTGTGTATTATATATGAATACAAATGTGGATAATAACACAAATCTTACTATGGATGATATAATACCTGATTTATCTTTAGCTTGGTCTTTTTGGATTCAAATTCGTTATGATTCACCATATAATACTACTGATAAGATTTATAAAAATTATTATGTTGGTAATTGCAAAAAACCAACAGATTATGTATACGCTAGTAAAGAAATAACTTTTGATATAGGTAGTGGAGATAAGGTTATTACTATTGTACCTTTTTTAGCATATACTCGTAATGCAACTTTATATGATAATACAAAAATAATTTTTATATCTCTTCCAGGTGCTATTAGTTTTAAATATTATCCTAGACAAATTAATATGGAAAGTATTAAAAGTGGTTCTAGTGGTTTTGTTGATTTCTCATCGTTGAGAGAATTAGTTGGTGGTAGTTGTATTTGTAAAGCTAAAATATATAAACTTCCTGATGCTGCATTAACAGTTACTGACGGTATGTTTAGAAGTGTTTGTGGATATGGTAATAATAAGATAACATACGGAAGAGGTTATGTATCTAATAGCTCTGGTCAAGGTGCAGGCTCTGTAACTATTCCTGAAGGTGATAGAACAGATTATATTGAAACATATATAAGATTTGATAACGTTTATGAAGGAGGATATTATGGACAAATGTGTCAATTATCTTTTGAAATTAATATAGATGGTGGATGGAAACAAGTTCCTCCAGGAGGTAGTTATATTATGCATTAAAATGTAGATGTTCTTAATATAACAAATATGATAGAAACAATATTAATTTACTTATCAAATAAGTATAACTATTTAATAATACAATTATGGAAATTAAAGTAACTAAAATTGTAAGTATGACTTCTAATGTAGAAGCTACTGTAAATGAACTTAGTATTAATGCTAATGTTCGAGTTCGTAACAATGACACTATTGAAGGTGTAGATAGTGGTAATGTAAATGATAGTACTGGTAATCAACTAGCTAGCTTTAGTTATTACGGAAGTAATAATCTTAATATTAACTACAATAATATTGAGAATGGTAATGTTGCTTCTGTTAGTTCTGCCGTTAATGATTTCATTAAAGAATTAGAGAAAAATCCTACTCTTGTAAGTATTGCAAGTACTAGTGAAATCTAAGTGATTAGTTTGCAAATATATTAAAATATATTATTATATATATAACGTAGTTATATAATAATATATTATTAATATATTTGCACTACAAATTAAACATCAAAATAATAAAGCTATTATGATTAAAGTAAAACAAAGTAATGCTGTCAGTGCATATAATGTACTCAAGCAAATTAAGACTAAAGAACTTCCTGCTGAAGTAGCTATTGCTATTTGGAAGAATGTAAAAGTATTGAAGCCTATTGCAACTTCTTATGAAGAAGCTATTAAAGATTCTAAAGAATCTCTTAAAGGTAGCAATGATGAAGAGATGTCTAAACTTCTTGCTGAACTTCAAAAGAAAGAAACTGATGAAGCTGCTGGTAAATATACTTTTACTCGTACTGATAATGAGAATCGTGTTAAAGTAACTGAGTATTATTCTAATGCTCAAAATAAGCTTAATACTTTTATTAAAGAACTCGACAATAAAGAAGTAGAAATAGAACATACTACTATTAATGAGGATGATTTAATTAAAGCTCTTATTGGTACTGATTTTAATATTGGTGTTATTGAGCTTATTGATTTCTTATTTGAAGATGCTCCTAAAGCAGATGATAAAGAAGATAAGTAAAACATTAAACCCGCCCCGTAGAAGATGTAATTGGTAGAACTTCTACTAATCATACCTTTTACGGGGCGGCTTTCATATTAATAATTCAAATAATACTACTATGGATGAAATTTGGAAACAAATAAAAGATTATCCTAAATATGAAGTTAGTAATCTAGGTAATGTTAGAAATATAAATACTAAAAAATTATTAAAACCTAGACGTACTGCTAGAGGATATTATCGTGTAGCTCTTTATTTATCAAATTCTAACGGAAAAAGTTATGGTAAAGATATGGCTGTTCATCGTTTAGTTTTAGAAGCGTTTAATCCTACAGAAGATAAAACTCTTACTATAGACCATATAAATTGTAATACTAAAGATAATAGATTAGAAAACCTAAGATGGTTAAGTATAAAAGATAATATTAGAAGAGCACAATGTATTAAATATGATTTGGTAAATATTGATAATGATAAAGATATTATTCATTTTGATAGTTTATGTGAATTAGCAGATGCTTTATGTATGCCTCCTAGTACAGTAAATTGGAGATTATCGAATAATAGAATAGTAGCTTATAATAATAACTTTTATAATATAAGAAAATATGAGTAGTTTATCTCAACTTACTAGTGAAATTTTACATGGTGTAGGTCAGCCTAATAATCATACTCTACGTGAAAGAGTTCGTAATGCTATAATTCATACTCGTAATGAACTTATACGTAGAAGTTATGAAAACCATGCTTATGTTGATAAAATTCATACTCAACGTTTTAAAGTTTCACTTATCACAGTTAATGATGGCGACGTAGAACTACCTGAAGATTATGAAGGAGTTCCACTTGATAAAATTAAAAGAACTCTAGATAAAGTTCCAAGACCTATTAGACTTACTAATAATCTTCCTTTTGATAGAGTTAGTTCTGTAGGATATAAAACTAATAGAGAGTTTCCTTATATTAAAGAAACTACTGCTAGATTTAAAGGAAGTGTTCCTGGTCTTTGTGGTGCTATTAGTTACGACTATATTAATGAATATCTTTATTTATTTCCAGCTAGTAAAGATAGAATTGTTCCAGTAGATGCTATTGTTATAGAATCAGCTTTTGAACATCCTAATCAAATTCTAGATATTAATGGAGACCTTACTGTTGAGAATCATCTTTATGATGACAACGAGTGGTTACTTAGTGAAGATATGATTGGTCAAATTAAAGAAATAATATATAAAAGGGAACTATTAAACCAACATCAAGAAACAGATGAAGTTCCTAATGCTATAAAATATAATTAGTGTATGACTGCTATAAGACTTAATCCAATAAATATGAGTAAGTATCATCAAGATATGAAAGATGCTTTTACTCTAGAACTTGAAAGAGCTAGACTTTCTTATGATGAACTAGCTAGTAATATAGTTGAAAAACGTTCTAAGATTGTTCCTTATGTTGATAGTTTTGCTCTTCCTGTAATCGACTATCCAGAGTTTCAACAGAATAAGTATATAAATGGTCGTCTTGAAAATGCTGCAAAAGGTATGTATGAAGATAAACGTAATGACCTTGAACATAAACATCTATGTTTTAGACTTGTTGCTTATGCTGTTGATTTACGAAAGATGAGTGAGTTAGAACAAAAGATTAAACTTTATGAGAAATGTATTGCTTTAAATTATGCTGAGTATAGAAAAATAATTGGTATATTTTATAATAAAGTACATGATGTTCTTATTCTTAAAGCTCATGGTTATCGTCTTGAAGGTAAACTAGGTTATATTTGCATTAATAGAGTTCTTAATACTGGTTGTAAGATTTGTGATTTTGTTGCAACTAATAAATACAAGAAAGAACTTGAAGCTAAAGGCATTAGAATTTGGAATAGAGAAGAAGCTGAATTTGCTAAAGCTAATGGCTTAGAATATGATGCAGTTGACCCTAGGATTTATAAATCTGATGAAAGTTGGTATGAACTTGCTCTTTGTAATTGTACTCTTCATAGAGCTTATGGTTATAAATTAACTATGATTGATTATCGTTCTGTAAAAGTCAGACAATATAATAATGAAGGTTTGATTAAACTTACTGGTGGTGATAAAGAAAAGATATGTCATTTACCTGTATCTCTAAAGATTAAACTAACTCTGTGTTTACAAGTAGATAAATTAATGTATACTAAATTTGTTAGAAATGAAAATCAAACAAAATGTGGATTTGAAACGCATCATTGGTAAAGTTGATAATGACTTTAATCTTAGTGAAAGTGATTGGATTCCTCGTGCTGCTGCTTGGATAATTGATGCACTTAGTCAAATGAAATGTCTTCCTATGGCTAAGAAAACTAGAAGACTTCAAATAGTTAATCGTATAGGTATATTTCCTTGTCAGTTAAATGCTACTGACATTAAAGTATTTGACGATTATGGTTGTGAAATAAAACAACTTGAAACTAATAATAGTTGTTGTAATTCAGGATTTGGTTCTAAAACTAATGTAGAACCTAGTCCTGAAATTGCTGTTATAGATGATACCAATAAAACTGGTCGTAATTTTATGAGAGTTGCAACTATTAGAAGAGCTGATGATAGTCGTAATTTTGTAATAACTAATAATGGTCATATTGAACTTAACTTTGATACTGATTGGATAAACGTTCAAAGCTTTGAACCTATGACTTATTATGATGATTATTATGATTGTGAAGTTCCAATGGTTTACGATAATGGTATTCTATTAGAAGCTATAAGTTTTTATATTCTATATAAATATCTTAGTCGTGGTAGTCATCATCCAGTATATGATTTAAAAAGTAGTAGTCCTGTTACTAATCCTTATATTCAATGGAAAGAATTAAAGAGTAAAGCTATTGCTTCTGTTCGTAATGATTTATATAATGCTGATGGTTGGAGAAACTTCTTCTACAACTCAACATTTGACCCAAGAAGATAATAATTATGAATATAGTAAAAGAACTCAATTTAAATAAAACTCCAAACGTTGTTCCTAATGGAAGTTTGGTGTTTGCTAAGAACATTAAAGTTAGTCCTGATAATTCGTATATTACGAATGAAGAAGGATTAACTTATGCTTTTAGTACTCCAGTTGAAGGTAAGATAGTAGGTATAATTCCTTGTATGAAAGAGATTGTAATACTTAGTTACCTTGAAGCTGATACCGGTGAACATAGTTCTCATATTTATCGTTGTGTAGAAAATGAAGTTACTGGTCTTCTAGACTTAAATGAAGTAGGTAATGCTTGGACTTATAGCGGTGGTAAAATTGTAGGTACTTATACTTATAATGTAAATGGTGAACTTATTATAGCTATTGGTGAATACGGTATTGTTAAAGTTGAAGAAATTGCTGGTAGAGATGACGATGTTATTAATCCTGGCGATGAAGATGATAATGACAATAAAGTAAACGCTCAAAAAATAACTAAAGAATATATTCCTTTAAAGACTATAAATCTAGATAGAGCTAATGCTAGTGATAATCCTGAAGTATATTCTGTTTGCGCTAATATCCCAATAGCTAATATAAGTCTTGAAGAAAGAGTTCCTGGTAATAGTATGCCTAATGGTATATATCAATTCTTTATTCGTTATGAAATAGATAAAGATTATTATACTAATTGGATGCCTTTAGGTGGTTCTTATCATGCTCTTAATATAGAGAATAAAACTGTAATTAATCATATATATGATGTTACTGGTGGTTCTAATTTAGCTTTAACTCGTTGTGTAGCTGCATACAATAATGATAATAAAGATTGTAACTATAATTTTAAGTTTCGTATAAAATTTGATGATACTTATAATTATAAAGCTTATCAAATAGGTTATATACTTAAACATGAAGAAACTGCTCTAGCTCGTATTTGGCGTAAGTTTAATACTGATGTTCGTGACTTCATTTTTGATGCTGGTAATTTTGAAGAAACAACAATAGATGAATTAACTGCTAATAGTTTTAATTTATTTAATGTTGCTTCTCTTTGTAATTATGAGAATCGTCTTTATATTGCAAACTATGATGAGAGTGATTATAATGTAGACCTTACAAAATATGCTGAAGGTATTAGAGCAAACATGATTTATGAACCTTGTTCTGATTTAGATTCAGTTAAGATTAATACTATAAATTATGAGACTTATACATTTAGTTGGTCAACTGGTGGTATAAGTGCTGCTATTGTTGAAATTAAAAAACCTTCTAAAGATGTTATTGTAAATGTTAATGGTCAACGTACAACTTATCATGCTGTAATTAATGCTAGAGATTATAATGAACTTAAAAGATATGTATGTTGGGTAACAACTGAAAGTGAGAATATTGCTGATTTTGATAATTGTGCTTTTGGTGGTTATAGTGGTAATCATGTAATTCCATGTACCAATGTAGCTTTTGGTATTTATGGTGGAGATAATCCAACATTTGATATTATTACTGTTCCTGTTAAAGGTTATTCTGATAGATTATACAGCGGTTTAGGTCAAGGTGGTGGAACAAGTCATAAACATACAGGTCTTAAACTTGCAAAAGATGCTAGAGGTTTTTTGCTTAATGGTTATACTCCTGTATGTTCATATCGTCCTAATAGATTTAGAATGAGTAAAGGTACAAATACTAGAACTTATTCAAATACTATTATGGTAGATAATGCTGTTAGAACTTTAATGCCTAATAGTGTATATAACTTCTTTATTCATTATGTTCGTAAAGATGGTAGTTATACTAACGGTTATCAATTAAAGAATGATGTTCGTCCTGATGCTATTCTTAACTCTGTATCAATGACAGGTAGTAGCTCTGTAGATGTTCAATTGAGTAAATTAACTACGTTAAGCGAAAGAACTAGTAGTGTTTCTTCTGGTAAAGATAGAGATTTTACTAGTTTACTTTCTATTGATGCTCTTAAAGATAAGTATGCTTATGAAGTTGTTAGTACTGCTGTTTCTCCTAGTTATTCTGATACTTTAAGAGGTACTAGTTTTGGTTATTATAAGAATTATAATGGAGACCTTTTATTTAAAACTGGTTCTACTCATAATTTTAATAATACTAATGATAACGTACTTTATAGAATTAAAGTTGGTTTTACTAATATAAAAATACCTGATGGTTATATAGGTTTCTTCTTTAGTTATGAAAAGCCAGAAACTACAAATAGTTATCAAGCTTATTGTATTAAGAAAACAAACACTGGTGCATTATTTAAAGCTAGTGAAGTAGAAACAGGTAAGATTAACTATAATGGTTCTATTTATATTCCTGAATATAAGATAACAGATGAAGGTTTTAAACTTCCTACTACAAATCCTGCTTATATAAATAATGCTGGTATTGTAGCTAGTAATGCAGTAGATGACGATGATTTAACTAACACTGTAAATACTGCTGGTTCTGATGGTGGTATAGTTCTTTCTCTTAAAGACGGTAAAGGTAAAGTTACTCCTGAAATAGGAGAAGTAGGAAATGTTATGATATTCAATCGTAACATATATTGTAAGAAAGATAAACAACTTATTAGTTTTGGTCCTATATGTTTTAAACATTCAGACATTGAAACTTATAGCTATGCTGATGTTAAAGACGATACTAAGTTCCCTAATAATTATGTTAATGATTACGATTTTAATTATCCTGCTTTTTATGTTAATGATAAAACTTTAGTATATGACCGTAAGGTATATATATCTGATACTGGTAAAGTATATGATATATCTGAAAGAAATGCTATTGCTAAAGATTGGACATCGTTTGCTAAAGCTTATGCTAGAATTGTCAATTATAGTAAGTTTAGTAGAGTTAATACAAATGCTATTTCAATAAAGAAAGAACCTGAGTATCTAGTAGGTGTTTTAGGTAGTGAAGAAGGAGGTATTGCTACTCATCAACGTAGTGCTAATATTATTGTTAAGCCATTAAATGCTACAGACCTTATAGAACTAAAAGATACGTATATAGAAAGTAATTATAAACTTTATACTAATTATAAAGATAATCTTAATTATGATTCTTATAAACGTGCTACTATTCGTCGTAGTGATGTAATAGGTGATGAAAGTCTTGCTAACTCATGGAGACACTTTAGAGCAAACAACTATAAAGTGCTTTCTAAGAATAAAGGCAACATTACAAATATCGTTGGCGTAGGCACTGCATTTTTCGTCCACACGGAGCATTCTTTGTTCTACCTTAATAGAGATAACCTCCTCAAGACATCGGGCGATACAGCGCAATTAAAAATGCCAGATTTGTTTGAAGTAGAACCTATTGAACTATTTACTAGTAATCATGGTTATGGTGGACTTCAACATTCTCAAGCCTGGACTGTTAATAGTAATGGTTATTGGTTTGTAGATGCAGATAATAGAAGAATATATAACTTTGATAATAATCATCTTACTGATTTAACTAGTGATATTCTTAATTGGATAAACAATGTTCAAATAGCTGATGCTCACATGGTTACAGATTTTGCTAATGCTCGTGTAATTATGTGTCTTGCTTATTATAGTGAGGATGTTGGAGATAGAGAACATAATCAGCCTGCTTATATTACTTTATCATTTAATATGATTAGTAAGAAATTTGTTAGTATTCATGACTATAAATTTAACTTAGGTGTAAATACTAAAAATCATTGTTATTTTTATTATGCTGTTAAAACTAGTTCTTTCCTTTATTGTTTCAATAAAAATACTCCTTTAGGTTTCTATGGTAAAACTGGAGATTATGCTGGACTTGACGACCATGCTTATGGTTTCCCAGCTATGAGTACAAATCTTACTATAAAAAAGGAAGATGGTAGTGAAGAAACTAGAACTGTTCATCCTGCTATATTTGATGTTATCGTAAATGAGAATTATAATATTCCTAAATGTATTAACGCTATTAGTTATATACTTAATAAAGAGTATGCTTACTTTAGTAATCAAGTTACTAGAATGGCTGAACCACTTATGGGCAATGGAACTTATGGAGATATAGAACATTATAGTGGTGATAAACTTCGTATTTATACTGATAGTAATGATACAGGTGACTTAGATATTTCAGGACATAAAACAATTAATGATGATACTGTAACTAGAGATAAAACTCCAGATTACAAAGTTCCTTATTATGATAAAGGTATTTGGAACTTTAATTATATAAGGAATTATATTAGTAGTAAACTTACTAAAGAAGAAATCTGTAAACGTTATAATTTGGATATTAACAATCTTACTCCTACACAAGAAACTAAGATTCAAACTATGCTTAATAATCCAAGTGATGAACGTAATCTAGTTTATGGTCGTTATTTCGTTGTTAGATTTATCTTTAGAAATATAGATAATGTTCCTTTTAGATTTGAGGATTTAAATATTAATTATTCAAAGTATTAAATTATGACTGGAAAAATTAAAAGAAGAAGTCTTCGTTGTGGTGGTAGACCTAAAGCTGACTTCGGTAGTATTTTTACTACATTTATTGCTCCTGCTTTAGGTGTTGCTGGTTCTGTAGCAGATTCTGCTATAGCAAAACATCAAGCTAATAAAGTTGCAACTACTCCAGCTGCAAATACTCAACTTCCTGAACCAAAATCAAATCCGGAGCCAAAAGTTGATGCTACAGGTAATAATGGTACTACTGTGCTTCCTCCTGACCCAACTAAAACTCCTGCTATGAGATTAGGTGGTAGAAAGAAATGTTGGATTGGTGCAGCTATTATGGGTGCTACTAGTATAGCAGGTTCTTTATTTGGTGCTGCTGCTCAGAAAAGAGAAATGCGTCGTCAAAAGAATATTCAAGATTGGCAGAATACTACTCAAGAAGCTGCTAATATGACTTCTGTTCTTAATAATAGTCAAGATTATCAAGAAGATTATCTTAGACAATTTAGAACTGCTGCTAGACTTGGTAAAACATTAGGAGCTAAAGGTATTTATATTACTGATGGTGGAAATGCTACTAAGATAGGAAGCAACACATATCTTCTACGGGGCGGCTCTCATGAAGATGTGAATGAGACTGGTCAAACAGGTATTGGTATTAACGTTGGTGGTAATGAAGTTGAAGCTGAAGGCGGTGAAGTTGCTCAGAAGAAAAATGGTGCTCTAAGAATCTTTAGTGCTCAACCTATTCTTGGTAATGGTATGAGCCCTGCTCAAGCTATTCTTAGAGGTTATAATAAAGATTCTGTATTTAGTCAACAACAAGCTTTTAAGAAAAGAAATGGTCTTAAAGATGATGGTAGTGCTAAATATGGACTTGGTGGAGACATAAAAGGTATTTGGAACTTTATTAGAAGTTATAGAACTCCTGTTAATAACATTGCTGCTCTAGTTACTGCATATCAAAAATTAAATCCTAATAGTAACTATAATAAACAAAAAGGTAAGTTCAAAGGTGGTACTTTTAGAGGTGCTGGTGCAGGTGGTACTTGGACTAACGATTATAAATCTAATAAAGGTTTCGATAACTTTAATGATGCTTATGATGACGCTGTAGAACATAATGCTAAAACTTTTATTTTTGGTAATAAGAGATATAATACTCTTAAAGAAAACAATCCTATTAGAGAAATTAATAATAGAGCTGTAGGTTCTTGGAGAGATAGTGTGGTTACTAAAGATAGAACTGGTTATGGTAAAGATTTTGGACCTATAAAAGGTGGTGCTTCTTTGATTCCTCTAATTACAGAAACTTACAATCCTAAGAGAATTAAACATAGATTGGGTGGTGGTTTAACTTCTAAAGATAGAGGTTCTTCTAAACATCCTTATCCTTCTGTATCGTCTAAAGATTTTGCAGGTAGTGGTAGAAGTTATCCTATTCCAACTAAAGCTGATGCTGTTGATGCTTTAAGACTTGCTGGTCTTCATGGTAGAAGTGATGTCAAAAGTAAAGTTTATAGCAAATATCCTAGTCTTCGTCCTAAAGCTGCTTTTGGTGATTGGGTTAGAACTAATCGTGATGATAACGCTTTAGCTGATTTATTATATGAATCAGGTTTATTTGACAGAGAGTCTTGGAATACTATGCTTAGAGATATTCATGACTTTACAGGTATGGGAAGTAACCCTTATAATACTGATGATAATGTCGATGCTGTTATGGCTCCTGCTTTTACTAGTTCTTCTAGTAGAATGTTATCTCAATTAGTTAAATCTCCTGAAGCTAGTTATACTTTAAAACAAGTATTAGGTTTGCCTACTAAAGAGATGGTTAGAAAAAGAATAGCTGGTGATATAGCAAAACGAATTGGTGTAGCTAGAGCAGCTAGACAATCTAGTAATTTTAGAAATTATAATATTGCTAGAATGCAAGCAGCTAATGCTGAAGCTTCTTTTAGTCCTTTTGCTAATCAAGTTAGATATGCTGAAGGAAAACCTATATTAGTAAATACTAATGGTTATTATACTACTGCTGGAAATACTATAAGTAGAAATGCTAGAAATATGACTAGCGGAGCTAATCCTTTCTTATATGCACCTAGAACTTCTGATGAAGTATTAGAAGGTTTAAATAGAGTTATTTCTAGTGCTAAACAAGGAGCTAAAAGTGCAGGTCAAAAAGTTGGAAATAAATTTAAAGGTACTCCTGGTCAAAAACTAAGTGATGCTTATTATGATTTAACTCCTATGCAAAGAGCTAAATTAAAAGGTTTAACTCTTGCTGCAACATTAAGTATACCAGCTGGTTATTTTGTTGAATCACAAAATGGTAGAAACAAGAAATCAACTCCTGTTCAAAAAGATGCTCACGGTAAACCTATTTCTCAATATATAGCTAGACCTCAAACTCCAGTTCAACAACTAAGTAGACCTCAAGTTAAGAAAGCAACTCCTGCTCAGAAATCTGTTGTAGTTCCAAAACAAGGTAATAAAACTGTTCCTCAGTATAAAGGTAATACAACTAAAGGTAATTATCAATTACATGATGGAGAAACTAGAACTATTAATGGTATTAAGTATACTCGTAGAGGAAATGCTATTATTAATCATAAGACTAATGTAGCTTATATTTATGATAAGAATGGTAACTATACCGGTAAAGCTGATTACTCTAAAGTAGGAAACTTTAATCAAGCATTTGATGCAGCTAGAGCTGCTGGTAGAAGTCAATTTATTTATCGTGCTGGTAAATACAATAACTATTCTACTAATAAAGAAACTAATGCTAAGAAAGAAAGATTAAATAGAATAGTTGGTGCTAGAAGAGTTGCTAAAGCATTAGGTGGTTATAGCCGCCCCGTAGAAGGTATGAGACCTAAAGCTGGTACTGGTATGTATATTCCTTTTAATAAACGTTATACTTCTATTTATGATGCTCCAAATTATGATTATGATTATAATGGTGGTAATGTTTTAGGTAATGATGAAGTAACGGTTACAGCTAAGAGAATTAAGCCTACTTTTATGAAACCAAATAATGATGCTATGAATCTTATTAAAGTTCCTAAAGAAGAAGTTCCTTATATTCCACAACATCATAATCGCAGTCGTACTATATTTAGTGGTGGAGATTATTTAGGATTAGGTATTGATACTCTTGCTGCATTAAGTACAGGTCTTGTAAATTATAATACTGCTGGTAAGTATACTCTTCCTGATAGAGCTCCTATTATTCAGGCTAGTAAATTACCTACAACTTATAATGTTAACCCTGAAATAGAAGAGGTTAAACGTTATAGAGATAGACTTACTGGACAAACTTTCAATAATACTTCAAGTTCTGTAGCTGCTCTTAATAGAAGTGGTGCTATTAATCTTGACGCTCTTTCTAATCTTAGTAAACTTTGGGCTACTAAAGAGAATGAAGAGAATAAGATGCTTACAGAAGATGCTAAGAATCAACAAACTGTTGCAGCACAAAATGTACAGAATGAGCTTGCTCGTCAAAGTGAGATTGCTAGAATTAAGAATGAAGCTACTCAAGCTAAGGGTGATGCTCTTAATGTTGGTCTTAGTGGATTATCTCAAGCTTGGACTAATTTCTGGACTGCTGGTAGAACTGCTTATGAGGATGACCAAACTAGACGCGCAATGATTGCTTCTAGTAAAGAAGCTACTCCTACTAGACTTTCTGAAATGGATTTTGATTTATCTCCTGACATTTTAGCTAGTCTTTATAGAACTGCTAAAGACGATAGAACTAAACGTTTCTATTTGTCTAGATTGTCTCCTAAACAAAGACTAAAATACGGTATAAATTAATATTATATAAATACTTCTGATAGTACTATTACTATCAGAAGTTTTACTATTTTTGTAATCAGTAATTAAATAATAATATTATGGCTTATAAAAACAATCAAAGTGGTATTACTATTGGAGGTTATGTTCCTCAACGTGTACCAGTTCGTTCAAATCTTGAAGCTCTTAGTCAAGCATTAAATAAAATTGATGAGCGTTCTGATAAAGCAATTCAACAAAAGTCTGCTATTACGAATGCTATTGGTCAATTAAAACTTAATGCTGCTGAAGATAAATGGAAATACGATTATGCTAAACGTATTGAACAAAAGATTAATGACGCTGCTCAATATGGTGATTATAGTAGGGCATTAGATGTTGCTACTGAACTTGCCGGAAGTGCTACTTCTTCTCCTGAAGTTACTGGTCGTATTCGAGCTAATGAACAATACGAAAAAGCAAAACAAGCTGTAGATAATAATGGTAATATTAGTTCCCTTACTAAACAAGCTTGGACTTTATCTAATAAATATCATTATGAAGATACTTATGACGATAAAGGAAATATAGTCGGAGGTACTGAATGGAAAGCTAATTGGACACCAGTAGAAGAAGTAGATAATCTTGCTATGATGAAAAATGCTGTATCTATGATTGGTATAAGTAGTACAGAAAGTTCTAAAACTACAGGAGATTCTACTAAAACTGCTAAGGGTACAGGTAGTGGTTTTCAAAGAGTTAGAGGTTCTAGTAGAACAGCTCTTACTTATAAACAAGTTAAAACTCAACTTACTGATGTTATTAAAAATGACCCTAAGTGGAAAGCTAGTCTTGAACAAGAATATATGGTTAATGATATTCTTCTTAAAGATGTAAATAAACAAATAGCTGAAACCACTGATGCTAACGAATTAGCTAGACTTGAAAGTAAGAAAGCAGAATATATGTCTAATATTACCAATGATAGAGGTATTGTAACTGGAGATTATGTAGATGTTTTATTTAAGAAATATCCTAATCTTATTAAGAACTTTACATTTAGTAGAATTGGTAATACTAAAGTTGATACAACTTCTAAAGATGACTATGTTCCTACTACAGGTAGCACAAGTGGTAGTGGTAATGGTGGTGGTAATCCTTATCTTACTGGTTATAATGATGACGATAACGTGAAAGGTAAACCTGGTCAAAACGATTAAACATATAAAATTATGGCTCTTTTTGAATTTGAAACTTATAATAAATTTCTTAATAATAATGATTATAATGGAGCTGCTAATTATGCTTCTAAATCATATTTTAAAGATAAGAAACAACAAGCTAGAATGCTTGATAATATTAAAATTCTTCGTAATAAAGGAAGAATTTATAATGGTATGATGAATAATGCTAATGAAGACCAAAAACAAGCTCTCGCTTTTAAGACTGCTATGGATGCTGGTACTCCATTGGATTTAAAGAATAGATATTATAAACGTTATGTTGATGCTGTTAATAATTTATTCGGAACTGATGCTACTAGTATTGCTGTAGAATTTGATGGTGCTAAAACTAAACGTTATGCTCGTATTCCCGGTGTATCTGATGTTATGGATTTAGTTGGAATTGGTGGTAATATTGATTGGTTAGCTAAAGATGAAGACTATGGTTTTGATGGTTTTCAACAATTCCTTTCTAATATGGGTTATTCAGATGATGCTAAAGGTAAAGCCGCTTTTAATAAATTAGGATTTAAACAAGAAACTATTAATGGTAAAACTAGACTTACCATAAGTAAAGATAATCCTAATTTTTATAAAGCTATGATGGCTCTCCATAATGTAGATACTAATCATGTTCCTGGTAGTGGAAATAAAGCTGTTCAAGAAGGTGTTAGAGGAGAAAAACGATTTAAACTTGCAGGTGTTGATAGAAATGGTAAACTTCTTAAACTTCAAAACGGTAATCAAACTTACACAGAATCAGGTTCTGCTGCTTGGGGAGAAAATAATAAAATAGCTAAATCTATTAGTCAAACTTTTGGTGTTATGGACCAAGATTTAACTATAAATGAACGAGGTATTTCTGATGATAATTTTGTAAATCCTGATTTTGCTTATAATAGTACTGTATTTGAAAATGAAGCTATCGCTAATCAAGAGAATTTACAAAGAAATAAAAGTAGGATTCGTGACCAATTTGGAGCTTTAGATGATGTAATACAATCAACTAAAAATATAAACAATGAACTTACAGCTAAAGAAAAAGAACGTACAAAAGATTTTGTAATGTCTACTACTGTAAGTGGTAGTTTAGGTGCTGGTATGGCTAAACTTGAATCTGATTTTAGTAGAGGTTTAGTTGATGCGCAATCTTATAATATTTATAAAAAAGAAATTGAAGACCATTATGAAAATCTTCTTAGTGGTGCAGATTTAACTCAATACAATGTTTATGCTGCAAATGGTGATGATACTACAGTTATGACTCAGTATAATACTGAAGATAGAAATAAACTTAACGATATTATTGCTAATGCTATAGGTAGCAATAGATTAAGGTTTAGTGCTGCTATTATGGGTAATAAAAGTGGCACTATGATTACTATTTTACCTAAAGAAGATAAAGATGGTAAGCCTATTACTAAAAAAGCTAGCATATTTGTAGAAGATTTGTTTAAAGGCTCTGTTGAAGAAAGTCTTAATCGTGATACTAAAATGCGTGCTCTTAAAGAACTTAATGGAATGGAATATTATGGATATAGATATACTATTCCTGCTTTAGGAGATAGCGAAGGTGGAGAATTAGGTATCGACGTTGGAGCTAATGAAGCTTATCTTCTTAATAAAAATGGTACTAAAAGCTTTATTAGTAAAGCTAAAGCTCAAGACATGATTAATCGTGCTGAGATACTTAGTGATTTTATCGATTCTGCAAATCAAACATTTTTTGATGAAGATGGTAATTTTGTAAGAAATAAAAATATTGTCAATGAAGTTAGTAATTGGGCTGATGCTGCTACGTTAGAACTTTATAATGCTACAGCTGAAAGAGCAAAATTACTTAGTAATCAAGGCTTAGATAATAGTCTTGAACTTGATTATTTAAGAAATAAACATGCTCTTATTAGAAATTACATTCTTGATTCTATTGGTTATTTTGATAATAATAATTAATATATAACAATATGGATACTACTCAAATTACATCTAAAGGTGGTTATGAAGAACTTAATCCTCTTTGGACTAAGTCTAAGAAAAATAATCAACCTAAAACTATACTTACAACTAATCCTCAAAAAGGAGGATTAGTTGATTCTTTTTATAATGCAAATCCTGATAATTTTGTTTTTGATAATGCTAATAAATATATTAATTATGGTATTACTCCAAACAAAGTTGCTCCTAATCTTGATAAAGAACTTGCTGAAGCACAATCAAACTTTGCTAAAACATTTAATTCTTTAGGTCAAGCTCTTGTTAGTGAAACAATTCTTGGTACAATTAAAGCTGTACCTGATTTGTTTGATGCTATTACTAATGGTATATTTCAATCTGATGGAGATTATCAAAATCCTATTAGTAATAAACTTCAAGAATGGCAAGATTACTTTAGAAATGAAGTTGCTCCAATATATAGTGACCCTACTCGTAATGATATTTATAATGGAGGTCTTACAAATTGGGGATGGTGGACTAGTAATGCTCCTAGTGTAATGTCTAGTTTAACTTTGCTTCTTCCTAGTACTGGTATTGTTAAAGGTATTGGTTATCTTGGTAAACTCGCAAAGACTTCTAAGTTAGCTAGTATGACTAGAAATGGAATTAAAAGTATTGCTGGCATAGATAGAGCTATAAATTCTAATAAAGAACTTAATGCTTTACAAAAAGGTATTAATAAAATTATTGGTAGTAATGGTATTGTTGTTGGTTCTGATGTAGAAAGTGCTGCTAGTAGATTTGCTAGTATTGGTGGAAATGCTCTTTTACAACGTACTATGGAGAATTATCAAGAAGCTCAAGGAGTATATAAAGATATGTACAATGAAGCTTATGATAATCTTAATAAAATGAATGCTCAACAATATCAAGCTTTTGTTAATAAGAATCCTGAACTACTTCAAGATACTGATACTAACGATAAAGAAGCTGTTGCAAGACGTATTGCTAAGAAGTCTGCTGATACAGATTTCCTTATGAACTATAGTAATATAGTATTTGATGTTATTCAAATGTATGGTCTTCGTAACATGTGGAAAGGTATTAGAAATTCTGATGCTGGTAGTGCTGCTGTAAGTAGAGCTGCAAGATTAGAAAAACTTAAAGTTGGTAAAACTGCTGAAGAGTTTGAAAAATACTATGCTAATATAGGTAAAATGAAGAAAGCTGGTTGGTGGATTAAAGACCATGCTAAAGCTGAGAAACTTGTAATAGCTGGAGAACTTAGTGAAGGTATTGAAGAAAGTGTTAACTATATATCTCAAATGGATGGTATGAATGTTGGTAAACTTCTTCTTAGTGAACAAGATGCTGACCATTCTCCTTTTGATAATCGTCTTCAAAAGTATCTTAAAAGTGGAGGACTTGCTGACTCTGCTTTTTGGGGTGTATTAGGTGGTGTTGTATTTCATCATTTAGGTAGTGGTTTCGGACGTGTTAGACAAACATTTGAAGATAGAGCTAATAAAAAAGAAGATAAAACTACTGGTGAACAAGGAAAAGCTTCACCTTTTAGTATTAGTGAACTTGGTGAAACTAAGTCTCGTAAAGCAGATATTGCTCACTGGGGAAAAGATACTAATCTTTATATTGAAAGGATGAATAAAATCAATGATGGAAAAAATCCTTTTGATGGTGATAAAAACTTTACTAGTCCTGAAGAAAGTCAAGCTGCTAAAGAAGCAGCTGAAAATGATTTTATTACTACATTAGCATTACGTGCTGGTCATCATGGTAATCTTGATTATTTAAAATCATTCTTACAAAGTGAAGAAGTTCGTAAAGCTATGGTAGAAAAAGGTGTAGTAAACGAAGCTGAATCTAAACAAATTCAAGCTAATAATGTTGCTAAAGTTGATGCTGTTTTGGACGCATATACTAAAGAACTTTCAGGTCTTATAGGTATTGTTCAAAATAGAAATCATAATAAAAAAGAACCAGACCGTGTTCCTATTGAATATCTTCAAGAAATAGCTAGTGCTAATGTTGTTTATAATCAAAAGATAGCAAATACTAAAAATAAAGAACAAGTTGCAGATAATCTCATAAACACAGTTCTTAATGAAGAAAACATTAGAAAAGTTATTGGTCAAAATTATACTGGTGAACAAGTAAAAGGTGCTGTTCGTCACGCTCTTGTAACTAATATGATTAGCGATTTGTATGCTAGAAAGAAAGACCTTATAGCTAAGAATCGTAAGACTATTAGCGACAAAGTAGCTATTGATAATATTAATCGTACTATCAATGAGTATAGCGATATGCTTTCTAATGATGAACTTCGTCTTACAACTGCTGTTATGCTTGCTAGTGAAAGAGACGAACAAGGCAATCTTGGACGTAATAGTCAAGACCCTTTAGCTAAAGCTTATGATGACTTATTTAGTGGTGTTGATGAAAAAGGTGTTCAACTTACAGACGAAACTATTGTTCGTAATTTTGAAAAATTTGCTAAAGAAAATGGTCTTTCTAAAAGACTTGCTGAATTTGATAGTTCTAGTAATGTACTTAATCAAATCCAAAATGCTAATAATACTATAACTAGAATTAATAATCTTGTTAAAGAAGCAGATAAAGAAAAGAATAGTACTGGCGTTAAACTTTCTGACCTTATTCTTAAACAAGCTGAACTTGAACTTTCTCGTAAATATGACCAAGCTCAAGTTGTCAATAATGAGACAGACCTTGCTGCTGAACTTAGTTATAAACAAAACACTATGAATGAAGCTCGTAAGAAAGTTGTTGATACTAGTTATAAGTATATTGATGATTTAGCTGATAAATATAAAGATGAGGAAAACGGTAATATTCGTGCAGCTGTAGATGCTTACTTTAATGATGAGCAAAATAATTTTGACGATGCTACTTCTTTCATGACTAATAAAGAAAAAGAAGCATTTAAAGAAAGTCTTGATGCTCTTCATTTAAGCAGTGGGCTTAATTATAGATTAGCTAATACAATTCAAGATAGCTTAATTCTTAGAACTAAGATTAAAGCTGCTAGAAATAAGGCTAATGATGGAGAAAAAGAACCTGAAAGTGCTACAAGTAGTACTACTACAAATGGTAATACTCCAGCTCCTACTCCTAGTCCTGCTCCAGCTGCTAGTCCAACTCCTGCTCCAGCTCCTGCTCCTAAAGGTGAACCAGAACAGTCAGGTACGCAAAATAATGCGTCAGAATCGCCTCAACCTAAGCTGACGGATAATCAATCAGCACCACAACCCGAAGGCTCTCAGGCGCAAGGAAAGACGCAACAGGGCAATTCTCAAAAGGAAAAGACTAAGCCAAAGTTCGATGCAAGCAAATCACAAAATTTGTCGTTTGATGATGATGGAAACGTTACTGGAATAACTAGTGAAGATAATGGTCGTTTTACTCTTGTACCTGGAGAAAATAATCAGTATGAAGTTATGTCTAATGATGGTAGACATGCTTGGCATGATGATAATCTTTTTGAGAATGCAGAACTTGCTAATGAAGATGATATTGAACTTGTTCATAACCCTTATATTACGATTGATAATAATGGTAATGTTGTTGATTTTGAAAAAGGTTTGTTAGGTACAGAAGCTGATGTAGCAGCTTATGAAAAAGCTTTAGATGAACAAGCTAAACAAGAGGAAGAAAGTAAAGAAGAAGAGGAAGATAAATCAGCTGCAACATCTTCTACGGGGAGGCTTGATAAAACAACACCTCCTCCTACTACTCCTGCTGAGGAAAGTAATGAAAAGGAAGAACCAAGTACTCCTGCTACTGAGACTAAGAAAACTATTGCTAATCTTGATATGGACGAAAGTACTGCTTTAAATATGGAACTTAGTCGTAATATTATGGGTGCTTTAATGGATGATAATGTTGATGTAGATGAAGTAATTAAACAACAAAAAGATGCTCTTATTTCTCAAGGATTTGATAGCGATGAAGTTAATAAATATGTAGACGATTATGCTAATGAAGCTAAAGTCTTATTTGGTTCTTCTGTTGCAGATTTATATCTTCAAACTGTTGCTGTAGAAACTCAAAAGCTTGATAATCTTACTAAAGATTTTATTAAAGCTGCTGATGATTTTCTTAATACTTACGCTAAGAATACAAAGATGGTTCAGCGTAATGGAAAATACTATGGTAGACTTGAAGATATACTTAGATACATAGAGCAAGAATCTAAATATACTGGTGCTCCTGAGATATTTTATAATTCTCTTAAAGATTATCTTACTAGCGAAGCTGCTAAAGATAAATTTGTTTTAACTGATGTTGAAGAAATAGATAAAGCTGATTTCTTACGTAATGTGCATAAAAGTAGTTATGTTCGTAGTGTAGAACTTGGTGCTCAAAGTCTTATTACTACAGTTAAACTTGATTTATCTGAAGTAACTGATGAAGATGGTATTAAAGCTGCTCAACAAGAACTTAAATTAGTTAATTCTAATGATGCTCTTGAAACTGAAATTAGTAAAAAGAATAAAACTAATACTACTATTCTTCTTTATAAACATAATGGTGTTACTATAGGTTGGCAAGCTTTAGCTAGTATTGATAATGGTACTGGTCTTTATGTTAGACCTGCTGATGATTGGATGCACACTATAGCTGAAGATAATAATACTCCTGATGGTCCAGTTAAAGAGTTTATTAAAGATATTCTCAGTAGAGATACTATTGATGGTATAGATTATTCTACGCTTGATGATATTGTTTATAGAGCAGCTTTTGATAAGTTATCTAAAGATGAATATAAACAATTAGTTGCTGCTTTCGCTTCTCATAAAGGAATACAACATGCAATTGATAACGGTTATGTTAGAAACGCTGATAATCCTAATTATGAGAAACTTCTTAATGGTCTTGCTAAACTTTGGAGATATTGTTATCAAGTAAAACCTACAAATAATGTAGCTGTTGGAGAATATAATGATATTCTTATTGATAGTATTGATACATATTATGATAAACTTAGAGAAGAAATTAATATTGCTTATAATGTGGCATTTGGAATTTATACTCCTAGAGTTAATGTTCTCTCTAAAGGTGAAGTAATTCGTGCTCATAATAAAGAACTTACTCCTGATGGAAAAACTAGACCTTCTAAAGATGTAGCTCGTCCAGTAAAAGAAGTTCTTAGTAATAATAGTGAAGCTTACATAGGTGCTACTTCTAATGGTTATGTAGCTGTTTCAGGATTAGGTACTCAAAAGTATACAGGTTATAATAGTGCTAGTGGACAAACGTTCTTAGCTCTTCCTAATACTAATGGTACTATAGATTATGTTGCAGCATTTCCTAGAGTTTACATAGGAGATACTTATTATCGTAATGGAGAAAAAGTTAATGCTCCTGAAAATAGAATACTTACTTCTTTAGTAGATTCTGTTACTGCTCAATTAGAAGATAGACTTGCTAATGTTAAGTCTCTTGATGATTGGAATGAAGTTAAAGAATTTATTAATGATATATTTAATTTTAGACGTAATGCTATCTTGTCTTTAGGTAATTCTATTGTTGTTCAGAATAATGGTAATTTAGTTCTTAAAGCTAATGGTAATGAATATACATTCTTTGCCCGTAGCGCTAAAGACCCTAATGCTGCACCAAATGTAATTAAACGTAAAGATGGAAAGCTTTATAAGTTTGATGATGTATCTGATTTGATAGAAGATATTAAAGCTAGTGCTAAAATTAATATAAGTTCTAGTCTTCTTAATGGAGATAACAATACTAATCTTCCTACTAAAAATAAGTTTATTAGTAGAGATAAGACAGGCTTTCATATTAATATTCCAGCATATAATGGAAAGAATGCTTTTGATATTAATAATAGTACTTATAGTCAATTCCTTATTGATAATGATTTAGTTCGTGTTGATTTGGAACAAGAAAATAGTTCTAATTATAGAGCTGTTGGTATTGATAAAATAGGTAGTAATCAAACTCTTCAGATTGATATATTTAATACTTCTGAAAGTCGCCCCGTAGAAGATGTAGTAGATGAAACTCCTACTGATACTCCACAAACTATTGTACGTAATGCTATAAATAGTATTATTAATAATGATAGTATTGCTAATAAAGGTGAAACTATTGCTGAGTATCTTCTTAGCGAGAAATCTAAAGATTCTCTTAGTAAAATAGTTAAACTTAAAAAATATAATAGAGTAACTGATGCTATATTCCCTGAAAACTTTATCTTTGATGACGATAAGATACAAAAGTTTAGAGAAAGCGATGAAGCAAACAAAAATGCTTTAGCTTACTATGATTCAGAAAATGAAGAAATAGTTGTAGGTAATGATTGGTTAAGTAGAACTGTTGATGCCAATACTGCTGGCGATGATGCAGTTCGTGTTCTTATCCATGAAAAACTACATAGTCAAATTAATAATAGTAGAAATCCTAAGCAATTTAGAGAAAAGCTTAGAACTATATATGATGATTTTGTTAAAGCTATTGATGCTGATTTAGCTAATCTTAACGATAGTACTTTCGATGAGATTAATGCTCGCTTTGATAATAAAGCTGCTAATATAGATGCTCTTCGTAGTTATCTTACTCACATTAAAGAATATCAGTTTGAAAAGTTTAGTACAAGACCAGATACTCAACTTGAAGAGTTCATTGTAGAATCTCTTACTTCTAAAGGTCTTATGGATTATCTTAATTCTGTTAAAGTTGAAGGGGAACATAAAGGTAAAACTAGTAGTCTTTGGCAAAAGATTATGGAGTTCATAAGTAGACTGTTTGGTATTGAAATTCGAGATGAATCTCTTAGAGCTAAAGAGTTTAATATTCTTGCTAATAAATTCAAAGAAAATAAAGTTGCTCCTAAGACTGAAGTTAAAGAAGAAACTAAAACTCCTGTTGAAGGTACTCTTGAATTTAAGGAAGATGAAACTAAACCTAAAGAAAAAGTTCCTGAAGAAGTTCCTGCTGATGATAATCTTTCAAATATTACAGAAGGTAATGATGAGGTTAATGAAGATGACCTTGATGATTTACTTAATATGGGTAGTAGTGTTGATGATAAAACTTTAGGTAGTTTTTCTTCGTTATACTCAGCAGTCCGGGCACTTCCAATGGACGAACAATCTCGTATGTTTGATATGGTTGAGCGTGGAGAGTTTTCTATATCTTGTCGATAGATTATTCACAGAATAAATTTTATGGTTCTAGAGGAGAATTTAAAATCCTCTAGAACTTTATTGTTTAATTAAATAATATAATTATGGCTAATTGTCCTATTACACCTAAAGATTTTTTAGGTACTGAGACTGGAACCCGTCTCAAAGAATTTTGTGGTAATGATGTAGTTAAGTTTAATGCTATAACTACATTAGTTTATAACCCTGAATCCAAGACTGGATTTACTAAAGAATTTGATGATTACCGTTTAGGTAATGATGCTGCTCAAGAAGCTTTTGAATTTTACAATTCAAGACATTTTAGTGTTGGTGCTCAAACTACTAAATCTAAATTTAATGATATTGTTACTAGATTTGGTTATACTAGTACTACAGCTAAAGTTATGGCAAATAGAGTTACAGGTAACAATATACTTACTTTCTTTGCTAATGATGTAGTTAAAGGTAAATTTAATAAAGATAATAATAATGCTAATTTTTATGCTAATAGAGTTGTATCTTTTGGTGCAGTTCAAGTAGCTAAAAAGTACTTTGAAAATAAAGGTCAAAAGTTTACTAATAAAGAAATACTTGGTTTAGTTAATCAAATTCTTGGATTTACTAGTGATGGTGATTTTGAAAAAACAGATGATGTTTTTGCTAATGCTAGTAGAGAAGATAAAAACTTTTATGCCATGGTTAAAGAAATGATTCTTAATAAAGTTTCTTTCTTTAATTCTATTTATGCTGGCGATAGTCGTCTAGGTATGCTTCGTTTTAAGTCTGATGAAGCTATTGATGAGAAGGTAGATTTAGATAGTGAAATGGAATCTATTCTTAATGGTAACGAAAATGATGAACTTGCTGACTTTAATAAAGAATTTGATGTAGATGGTACTACTGCTAGATGGGATGATAATAGTGGTATGGGAAGTAATTTTATGAAAGGTATTGATGAAGATATTCGTATGATACTTTTCACTATTCCTAAGCTTAATGATATTAATAAAGTTGATGGTAGATATAATTATGATAGAAGTAATGAACTTGGTACTATTGATTTTATTGATGGTAAGAAAGTAACAGCTGCTATTATATCTAAAATAAGTAGAGATAACATTACTAGTTTTATTAATAGTATTAAGACCATTGCTGAACAGAATAAAGAGATGTCTGGTCTTATTAAACTTTATGAGGATTTAAAAACTAATAGAGATTTTGCTATTAGATTTAGAAGTCAATTTGTAAAGACTATTATGCCTAAGACTGAAACTAGAACTGAATCTGATGGTACAGTTAGAGCTGTACTTTCTAATAAAGAATCTAACAGAAGACAATCTCTTATATTTAGTTTTCAAAATAATGTAAAGCATACTACACTCAATGTTGACCCAAATGCTATTGAAGTATTTCGTTCTGCTGTAGAAAGTGCTAAAAAAAGATATAAACTTTCTGCTAAAAATGAGATTAGACGTAATGCTGCATTTGCTGATATTGTTGCTAATTTAACTAAAGCTCTTAAAGCTTATTATCCTGATATGGATGCTAATGCTGTAAGAAATTATCTTATCGGTAATAAAACTAATGGTAGCGTCGATATTGATATTAACACTAGTAATCTTCTTGCTCATTTGAAAAATATTAGTGATGCTTCTTCTAAAGCAAATGATAATCTTCGTGAAGAGCAAGAACATAAAAGAGAGTGGAATAGAGAAGAACATGATGATAATGAAACTTACGTTCCATTACATAGTGAAATTATTCCTGCTACTGCTGTAGCTGCTGCTAATAGTTTTGCTGCTGATATAGAAGCTTATTCTACTGTTGCTCTTCAATTTAATTCTAAGAATGTTCTTGGTAATCAAAGTTCTGATATTATTAATAGTTCTATGATTACTTATCTTATGAATGCTATTAATGGCACTGAAATGTCTGTTGATGCTGAAGGTAAACTTTCTCCTGAAGCTCTTATTCAATATGGCAATGAAAAGTTCCGTGTTAATTCTAAAGAAAAGGGTAATCAATATAATCTTAGTAATATTCTTCTTGAGCAACGTGGTGTTGATGGAAAGATTAAAGTATTTGGTCTTTTCCGTAAACTTGGAGATAAGTATGTTCCTACAGAATACGCTAAGGATTTGATTAATGTTAGTTTGTTTAATGGTGCTGGTAATCCTAATACTGGTCAAAATGTACTTTATTCTGGTATGAGTAAGATGGATTATATTTATAGTGCTATTGCTAATTTTGTAAATACTGAAGCTGATTATCTTTCTAAGAATGAATATGATATTGATTTTGCTAATTATTTCATGCGTGTTCCTTCTGATGCTCCTAAGAATTTTATTATTAGAGCTGCTAGATATAAAACTAAAGGAGGAAAGTATGGCAATCTTTTCAATGTAGAAAATAGTAAAGAAGTTAGTCAAGCTATTGAAAATTATCTTGATACAGAAATTCCTAGTGAAACTCGTGCAGATAATGAAGTAAAAACTTCTAAGTTTGTTAATCTTACTACCAATAAAGAGTATAATCAAATGGTTCATGATTTAACTACTAAAACTATTGGTCGTAGAAAGATTATGCCTTTTAATATTCTTGAAGGTAAAAATCATAAATCAGGTTCTGAAATTACTGTTGGTTATAAATATACAGATGATAGTGGTAAAGTAGATAAATATGAACTTCACGGAACTCTTGATATAGATAGTAATGGAGCTTATTATATTACTGATGCTAAGCCTGTTCTTATTTCTAGTATGAATGAGACTAAAGTTAGTGATAGATTTTCTCCTACTCTTTATCAATCTTTAGTATCTAAGATTAATCGTAGAGCTAATGTTACAGGTATGATTGGTAATACTAAAGTAAATAGAGTTATAAACACTAATCATCCTCTTTATATACAATATAGAAACATGTTTGTGCAAGAACTTACAGACATGGCTCATTCTATTAATCAATGGTTTGAAACTGATAATACTGGTAAAATTCTTCGTTGGCAAAAGAATGAAAATCCTGAACTTGCTGAGCAACCTAAGTTTAAAGGTGATTGGGGATTTGATGAAGAAAGTGCTAGAAGAGCTTATGCTGTTTATGAAGTAGGTAAAGGTCATAAACATTTTGTAGAAATGAATCCTACTACTAAAGCTCTTACTTTTACTGGTAGACTATTTCATGATGATAGATTTGAACTTACTGATAAAGATGGTAATGTAGATAATAAAGCAGAGAAGTTATTAGAAAAGATGTTTCCTTCTCTTTACGGGGCGGATATAGATGGTTATATTCACTTTACTGCTAATGGTGATGAAGTTACTGTAAACCTTTCTAAAGAACAAGAAGATGAAATTGCTAATATGATTAGCGATTTTATTACTACTTATGTAAATCAACAAGTTGAAAAGTTTGATAATTTCAAGGGTATAGATGTTGCTAATATTATCAATGACGATAATGTTGCTGATTTCGTACTTAATTATAGACTTATGTGTGGTAATTTTAATGACTTATTTGAAGGTGATACTAAGTTCTATAAAGATAATCAAACTCTTCTTAAACGTACTAAGGAAGACCAAGCTAGTGGAGTACCTTATGGTTTTGCTGATTATACTACTGATTATGCTAATGGAATAACAGATATTGCATTTAGTGAACTTAACACTAGTAGAGTTCAAGCTGAATTTGCTAGTTATAAAAATCCTCTTAATGTTACACAACGTAATAAGTTTAGAGGTGTAACTATCAAGAATACTATTAGAACTTCTGAAGAATGTAAAGTTGCAACATTTGATAAAGACGGTAAACAACTTTCTGAAGATGGTAGTCTTGTAAAAGACCTTGTAAAGAATGCTGGTCTTACTATTGACCAAGCTAGAACTTTAATAGGTGGTCCTATTCAATATGAAAATGGTAAACCTGTTATTAAGAATGGTGTTGTTCAAAGAAAAGGTGGTTATCAAGGTACTACTGTAAACGATGCTCAATCTTATATTACTTTTGAAGAATGGGTTCGTCGTATTGCTGGTAGAGGAAAGCTTAATGAATATCTTCCTCTTATTAAGAAGATTCAGAATGATGAACCTCTTAGTTCTGGCGATATTGATACTTTTGTACAAGTACAAAAGAACTTCTATTATGACCATTATTTTGATAAGTATTCTAAGAGATTTGTACCTCGTCAAATTAAGAATGCCGAATTTGTTCTTGTACCTAGATTTATAAAAGGTACTCAACTTGAACAAGTTTATAATCTTATGAAAGATAATGGTATCGACCAACTTAATACAGAAGAAACAAGTAAAGCTGGTAAAGCTAGAGTACTTGAAATTTTTGATAGTAAGACTGGAGAAGTAACACAGAAACATATTGATGATTTTAATACTCATGCTAAAGACTATGTTGAAGAGTATGATTATAATCATCTTTATACTCAGCAAGAAACTCCTCAACACATGAATGCTGAAAATAAAGCTGGTATTCAAATTATGAAGAAGATTGTTGATAATATCCCAGTTAATAGTCGTCTTTATGAAAAGAAAGAAGAGTTCTTTAAACTTTATAGTGCTAATATTAGAGATTCATTTAATAGTCTTGCTAGTGAACTTAATATTCCTAGAGACACTAATGGTAATATTCTTTTTGAAGCAGATGGAACTATTAAGGGTATAGATTATCATACATTCTTTAATAAGTTGAAAGAAGAGTGTATGCGTTTAGGTCTTGATAGTAATATGATGGATTATGTAACTCTTGCTGAACAAGCTGTTAATCCTATTACTGGAAGACCTAATGCTAATATGCCTATGATTCTTAGTAATGCTATTACTAAGCTTGAAAGTGTTAGTCAATCTGTATTTAATAGAGCTATTACTCGTCAAACTCTTCCTGGTTTCCATGCTGCTCAGATTACTAATGTTGGCTTTAAAGCAACTAAAGAACAAATTAGTTATTCTAAAGAACTTCGTTATCATCCTGTAACTAAAGAACATCCAGAAGGTGAACGTTATGTTGAAATAATGCTTCCTGCTAGTAACTTTGGTTTTGCTAAGAATGCTGATGGTAGCTATAAAAAGAATAAAGAAGACCTTCTTAAAGAACTTCAAGCTGCGCATCTTGATACTCTTATTGGTTATCGTATTCCAACTGAGGGTAAACAATCTGTTTGTGTAATGAAAGTAGTTGGTTTGCTTGATGATGCTCAAGGTTCTACTATTGTTGTTCCTGATGATTGGGTTTCTCAAACTGGTTCTGACTTTGATATTGACTCTGTATATGGTATTCAATATAGTAGTTATGTAGATAAGCATGGTAATATTCGTAAACAAAGTTATTCTGATGAACTTGATATTTACGATTATGCTAACTATGTAAATAGACATCTTGAGAAAGCTGATAAGATTAAAGATAAATCAGTTAAAGAAGCTTTTGAAAAACTTAATAAAGAGATAGATGAACAATTTGAAAAATCTCGTAAAGAACTATCTGAAGAAGAATCTAAAGCTTATGATGCTTTATCTGCTGAAAGTGTAAAACTTGTACAAGCTGCTCATAATGATTTTGAATCTCAAGCTGTAAGAAATCCAAAAACTAATAAACTTACAAAGGATAGTTATCTTAAACAACTTCAGTTTGTAGCTGATTATATTCGTACTAATAAAACTAATCTTGATGCTGCTGATGATAATTTCATTTCAGTACATGAAGATATGGTTGATTCTATTAGTAACGAATATATTGATAAAAAAGCTTTTAAATCTGATAAAGCTAAAGAGATTCTTCAAGCTAGAATTGATAAGTTTAATAAAGCTGCTAAAAAGCTTGGTATTATGAGTTATAATGAGTATTTAGCTCAGAATGTAGAAGATGCTAATACTCGTAATGCTCGTAATAATCGTATTCTTGATGATATGATTGATATTCTCAAAGATAATATATCTCTTGAGGAAAACTTGTCACGTTCTAATTTTGATGATATTATCAACGCACGTGATAAAGTAATTAATCCTGTAGTTAAGAAAATACGTAATGCTAGAAGTTCTTACGACTTCCTTGACCAAGCTGATTATCAAGAAGATGTTATGAGTGGTGCTAAACTTAAAGCGTTTAGTGTTACTCGTGATACTTTTGTTTCTGTTTGTAATACTGTTCAACCTACTATTAATAGTGATTATGAAGTAACAATTTCTTATGATAAAAATAAGTATAACGCTAAAGAGCTTATAGACAGATTTGGTGAAGCCAATGTTACTACTGATGAAGAAACAGGCGATTATCTTGTAACTCATACTACTATTGGTTGGACTAATGATAATAAAAATGTAGATGGACGTATTCTTACCGCATATACTTCTCAAACTACTGCTCATATTCTTGATGCTGTTAAGGAAGGCGCTATTCCAAATGTAAATGATTTTACTTTTGCAGTATATAAAACTCTTCCTGATATTGGTAGTAATTATGATACAACTGTTGCATTTATTATGCAACCTGCTATTAGTCGTATTGTAGAAGAGTATAATGCTAATAAGTCTATTTATGCCGAAAATACTTCTAAGCCTATTCATAATGCTATTAAAAAATTAGCTATTGAAATGAATATTGGAGTAACAGAAGATGACAATATTAAAGCTGTAATAGACAAAGTAAATAATGCTCTAGGTATGGAATATAGTCTTACTTCTAATAATAGAGTTATTCTTAATTATAAAGAATTAGCCAATAGACTTAATCAAAAGGAGAGCCGCCCCGTAGAAGATATGATATATGATATGTCTATACTTTTTGCTTATAATGATATTAATCGTTTAGCTCAAGGTATTAGTTCTCTTGCTCGTGTTTGCAATCCTGATAGATTTGGTGCTAAGCAAACTCTTTTTGCTACTAATAAAGTATTTACTGATATTCAAGAAATTGTTAATGGAGAAAATGCTAATATAGAAAATGTTCTTTCTGTTAAAGATAAAGATAACGAAATGTCTTTCCTTGAAGCTATTTATCCTGGTCTTCTTACTAAAAATGTTGCTGGTAACAAAGTTGTAGATATTAGAAGTTATATGATGGATAAGAATAATGATAGTCAATCTAAATATCCTTCTCTTCATTGCTTCTTAAAATATGCTACTGCTACATCTAGTAGTATTAATAGTATGTTATTTGATACTCAAACTGATAGTTTTAAGAATCTTGTTTATAGTCTTGAGAGTACTTTTAGTGATAGAAGTCGAAATATTAATGAGAAAGAATATAATGATTTTCAACAATATATTCTTAGTAGTATATATAATCATGTTGCTCCAGTAATGTATAGCAGTAAAGTATTTGCTGAACAAGACGGTACATTAGCTTATGGTTTTGATAACGAAAGTGATACTATTGCTGAACGTCAAAGAATCTTTGGATATAATGCTAAACCTCAGTTTAACTTTGATTGTGAATATATTAATAGACCAACTCCTTCTGAAGTAGAAGCTTTTGCTAAACTTACTCCTGCTCAAAAGGTTGCTTATCTTCAAAGTAAATCGGAAGATGCTGGTATATTTGGTTTGCTTAAAGTAAACTTGTTCAATCAATATGAATATAATACTACTGGTCAATCTAAGCAAAGTATTCAATTTAAAGATGATACTACTGATGTTGAAACTGCTTATATGTTGTTTGACCAAGCAGCTAATAGTGATAATCCTCTTGTTAAACTTGCAGCTATTGATATGATTAAGTATGCTTTTGCTGTTGAGAATTTCAAGATGAGACGTAATGGTATTAGTAAAGTTATTACAAACGATGCTCTTAGAAATGCTGATTTGTTTGGTGGTAAATCTGCTATTGATTATATAGTTGATGAGTTTAATAACTTTGCTGGAACTTATGATGTTGCTGAACGTTATGTTCGTTCTCATAGTGATAGCAATTTTATCTATCATAAAACAGTTAAGAATGTTCGTAGAAATGGTACTTATGTTTCTGAATTAAGTAAGTTCAAGAAGCCAAATAATCTTTTTGTATTTGATTTATCTGATGTTAGTATTGTTGGAGAAAAGATTGTTAATCTTAGACGTGACATAGAAGCTACTACTGATGAGAGTGAAATTACTGCACTTAATGCAGAACTTAAAACAGCTCTTGCTGAATATAATAATTTAAAATCTCAAAGAGCACTTGCTGCTAAGTATGGTTTTATTAATGAATCAAATACTAATGATGACTTTTATGCAAATCATTATGTTCATCTTAATGAAAAAGTAGGTAAAGAATATAAAGCTAGACTTTATAAAATCGTTGAAAATAACGATAAAATATACGCTTATCCTATTACCAAACTTGATGAAAATGAAACTGGTGAAGTAAGTCTCAATAAAGAAAATACTAAAGGTTATAGAAGTGAAGGTTTTTATATTGATTATATTAATAGATTAGAGAAGGGAGATACTCCTAATATGGACGAACTTAATGAAATGGCTCAAGCTTATAAGTTTAATGTAAAACATATTAAACTTAAAAACGCTAATGCTTTTGATATTAATAATCCTAGTAAGTATCAGGAAGCTTCTGCTAAGTTTACTATTAATGAAATTCTTAATAAATATCCTCAAAGTAATGGTAAAGAATTTACTATTCAGAGTTTCTATTTAAGAAGTAAATCGATTGGTACTGTATTTGGCAATCCTCAACACATTAAAGGAACTTATGTTACTATAGAAGATGGTAAAGAAGTTACTAATGAAGTTGATGAAATATTTGAGTTTAGAGCTCCTAGAAAATCTGAAGTAGAAAGAGCTAAAGATTTAGGTATTAACGTACCTTATAACACTTACTTTGTAAGAGTTAAATCAAAAGGTAAACCTAATGCTACTTTGAATACTAATTCTAAACTTGGTGCTAGTGTTCTTGATTTCTCTATTGATGCTTATAATGATATGAATCGTAGAAGTCATGAAGGTGATTATTCTGCTCGTAAAAAAGTAAATAATCTTTCAGCTAAAGGTTTTAATGCTACACGTAATGAGTTCCAATCTCAAGCTGAAGATGTTTATTACAATATAACAACTTATGTTGAAGACAAAGTTAATGACATTACTCAACAACTTAATCAGTTTGTTGAAGATAAGGGTCATTTCTTACCTGTAAATGATGCTCGTACTATAGATATTATTAGAAATAATCCTGCTGAAAGAAGAAGGTATTTAAAGACTCTTCTTGATGCTAGAGCATTGATTAGTAAATATGGTAATATTGCTTCAGTTAAAGTTGATAAAGCTGTAGATAGTGATAACACTATATATTATGTAGAAAGACTTCAAAATGCAATTAAACAACTTACAGATACTTCTATTATCGAACAAGCTGAAAAGTTGTTTGCTAATGATTATCTTGCAAAGCTTAGTGATAATCCTCAAATTCAAAATAATCTTATTAGTGTATTTGATGGTTTCCATTCTACTAGTTGGTTTGATGCTTGGGTTGGTGATTTACAGGATTCTGGTAATGCTTTTATACAAGTACTTACTAAGAATGTAATGTCTGATATTAGAGCTAAAGAACTTCAAGCTAGAAGAACTGTAGATATTTTCAATAAAGAGATAGATAAAATATTTGCTGATGCAAAAGCTGCTGGTGTTAATTTGTCATTTGATGATATTATTGATGCTGATGGTAGATTTATTCGTCCTTATAATGATAATTTTGAAAACGATTTAAATAAACTTAGACAAGATGAACGTAATACTAAATCAGATATAATTAATAATCCTAAAGCTTACATTGAAGCTAAGCATAAACTTGATAAGTTTTTATTAGACCATGTAAATCGTAAATTCGTTGATAGTTATTATAAAGAACTTTATGATGCTCAGGATGAACTTTATAGAAATCATAGACCTATACTTGAAGAGTATATTAAAACAAAAGCTATGATTTCTGAAATTAATGACAGTAGGGTTGATGGTACTCTTAGTCCTGAAAAGGAAACTGAATTAAAGAATCTTTGGTATCATCTTAATGATATTCGTTCTGAATATGATTTAAATAATGGTGAACCTAAAGAAAGTTTTATTATGGGTTATCCTGGTATGAATCCTTCAACTGGTGAAGTTGTAGACAAAGAAAGATACCATAAAGCTAGAATAAATAATGCTGATGATTGTAAAGCTCTTGATAAATATCTCAAAACTGTCAATGATATTCGTAATAAGTATAATGATAGTAGAGTTCGTAAAGGTTTTGAAGACCAATTAAAGCGTATGCTTGATATTGTTGAAACTGCTGAAGCTAGAGACCCATCTGGTAGAATTAGTATTCCTGCTTCTCAGCTTGAAATGAATAAAGAATATAAAGCTGCAAAAGCTTGGCTTGCTACTAATGCTAAATGGACAGTTGACCCAAGCATTCAAGAAGCTATACATGAAGCATATAAAACTATGGGTTATAAGGGTGAAAATAATAGTAAGCTTAAAGTATATCTTAGAAAACTTAAAGCTACTAATGTAAATCCTTATGATGAATTTGGTCGCTTAGATGGTACTATATTTACTGAAGAACAACAAGCTGCTATTCAAGAAGAAGCTCAGAAACGTTTTAATAATACAAAATATGGTATGGAAAATGACCGTATTCTTATTAGTAATGGTCCTGAAGATGATGTTGTTTATCCTGCTGAAGTTTATAAAAGACTTGCAGCTAATGGTGTTCCAAATAAAGAGTATCAGCAAATAGTGAAACAAGTTAATGAAATACTTGCTCCACATTATGACATTGCTACTAAACATGTTGCTACTTCAGAGCTTACTGAGGAAGAACTTGATAAACTTTATCAAGCTTATCAACCTTTGTTTGCAGGTATGAAGAAAACAGAAGATAGTACTAATGGTAAATCTATTGCTTATTTTGTTACTAGTTTTGTAGATTTAGATAATTACAATAAAGAAGCATTCAATCTAGAAGAAGAACGAGCTAAAGCTAAGGGAGCTAAGTATTATAAAGCTTGGGAACGAGTTAATAAAATGGGTATTCCAAAACTTGATGATAAATATCAAGTTGTTACTGATGCTTCAGGTAATATAGTTTATGATGAGACTAAGGATAGAATACCTAATCGTTACATTTATGGTACTCTTAAAGTAGATATGGATAAATATCTCAAGACAAAAGGTAAAAAGAAAGCTGAACAACTTCGCAAACAAATGGATGAAAGAACTAAAGCTTATCGTACTATACATAATAATCTTGAGACTGTTAATACTCCTTATTATGAAGCTGAACTTAAAAAGCAAAGAGCAAAAGGTGATGCTGAGTTTAAGAAGTGGTATGATAGAAACCATGTATTTAATCCTTATACTCATAGAATGGAACCTACTGTAATATGGAGAAAAACTCAAGTTATACCTGCTGTTGCAAATGGTGAATGGAATGCCGGTTATACTCAAACTGAACTTGCTCCTAAACGTGCATATAAAAATGAAGATTATGCAGAAGGTGTAGGTTATATTGATAATTATAAGAAAACTGATGATAAAACTTATGATTCAGAAGTTGTTCTTAATAAATATCAACGAGACCTTATGGAACATATTCAAAAGACTCTTAATGCTCTTGCTCAAACTGAATCTGCAAAACGTTTTATAGGTAGAGGTTATCTTCCTTCTATGAGTAAAGGTGCAGAACATGATGCAAAATGGTGGGGAAAACAATTCTTAGAGTTCCTTGGATATAGTGATAAACTTCAAAATGGTAGAGACCCTTTCTATCATATAGATTATGCTGATGATAAAGCTATTGATATGCCTATGTTAATGGAACAACTTAGAAATAAAGATTCTGTTAATATAGAGAATATTAAAAAGACTAAGCCACAGCGTATATCTTATGCTGATGATGAAGAATATAATGCTGCACTTACAGCTTATAATAAACGTATGGAAGAAGCATTGAAGAAGAATAAAGAAATTCATCGTGCTTTACTTAATAGAGATTATCGTACTGTACTTTCAAATTTCATTACTCAAGCTGCTCATTTTAATGCTATACAAGATAATAAGTATATGCTTTACTATGGTAAAGAAATGCTTGATAGAATGGAAGTGTATCAAAAGAATGTAGGTTGGAGTAATCTAAAGAAAGACCATCAAAGAGGTGCTAGAGGTGAAACTCGTTATCTTACTCAAAAAGACGAAAGACTTCAAGGTCAATATGAGAATTGGATACGTAGAATTATCTATAATCAGTTTAAAGAAAGTAATGCTAACTTTACTAAAGTTAGTAGTCTTCTTCAATCTTTTACTAGTGCTAAATTTATGATGCTTAATATTACTGGTGGTATCGGTAACGTTACTGTTGGTGAATCAGGTATAGCAGGTGAGTGGATAGCTAAAGAATTTCTTGGTGCTAAAGATTATGCTCGTGGTAAAGCTTTATGGATGCACAATTCATGGAGTTTTATTAATGACCTTGGTAAAGATAAAGCTTCAACATTAGCTAGTGCTATAGTTAAAGAGATGAATGTTATTGATTTTGACCAACTTGCTGGTATTAGTGATGGTAATCATCTTGATGCAGGTACTGCTTTTGAGAAACTTAGAAATGCTCTTTATTCTCCTAATGCTATGGGTGAACATTTTATGCAAAATGCTGCTATGTTTAGTCTTATGTATAGTAATAGACTTGTACCTGTAGTTGATGCTGAAAACAGAGGTAAACTCAAGTATCGTGCTATGAGTAAATACGAATATATTGCTGATTGTCATGAGAAAGCTTTAAAGAAGATTATTAAAGGTACTGAATTTGAAGCTAAGTTTAATAACTATGTTGGTACTATAAAAGAAGATGCTAATAAGCTTAAAGAGTTCGTTTTTGGTCGTAAAGATTTTACTACTGAATTTGCTAGAACTCTTCCTAATAAGATGCAAAAGGAATTTGTTAAAGCAAAGAAAGACCTTGAAAAGACTGCAACTACTGAATTTGAAAAGAATAGTACTGTCATTGAAAATCTTGATTTGAAAGATGGTAAACTAACTTTTAAAGAGGGTAGTAAACTTGCAGAACTTGATGCACTTAGTGCAGATAAAGAAGTTTCTGATGCTTATAAACTTCTTGGCGAGTTTAAAGGTAAAGTTATTAGTGTCAATAAAGAAATACATGGTGTATATGATAAGCTCGGTGCTGCACAACTTGAAAAGCATTGGTGGGGTAGTCTTGCTATGCAATATCATAAACATATATATCCTGGTATTCTTAAACATTATAGAAGACAAGGTTATTTTAATGAAGAACGTGGAGCTTTTACGTTAGGTTGTGGTCCTGCTCTTATAGATTTCCTTTCAATGCCTTTAGATAAGATTAAAGCAGATAGAGAAATTAATGGTACTCAACTTGGTGCATTACAAACTCTTCAAAAGTTGTTTACAGGTTATGTAGATATGGCTACAAACTTTAGTACAAACTGGAATATGTTACCTCGTTATCAACGTGCTGCAATACTTAGAGCTATGGGTAATGTTGCCGGTTCAGTAGCTGCTATTGCTATGGCTCTTGCTGCTCATGCTATTTGGGACGATAAAGAACTTGAAAATAGTACTTTAGGAAATCTTCTTATTTATGAAGCAGATAGTCTTGCAACACAAGTTATGATGTATACTCCTCCATTTGTTATAACTGAGGGTAAGAAGTTATATAGTTCTCCTATTGCAGCTCAAACTATGCCTAGTGATATTCTTAAAGCTATGAATATTATAGCAGAAGGACTTATAGCTGGTGATGATTATAACTGGGATTATAGTAGTGGTAGATATGCTAAAGAGAATAAACTTTATGTTCTTACTACTAGACAGATACCTATTTATAGAGCTTATAGTAATATTGCTGGTCTTGATAAGAGTAACAGTTACTATAAATTAGGAGATAATATACTTGGTATAATACCTACTAATGTAAATAAGTAAATCCACCCCGTAGAAGACATCAATAGCAATACTTCTACTAATAAGAATTAAATAAGACCTTTATCTGTTGGAGATATTAATATTAATAGTATCTTTGCAACAGATAAAGGTTTTCTTATTTTGCCATGAAATTACTACAGATGTATGCGAAACTTTATTGCTCTATGGTGTAATGGTAGCACTACAGATTTTGGTTCTGTCAGAGCAGGTTCGAATCCTGCTAGAGTAACAAATGCTATAAGTTCTAAACTACTTGCTAAAATAAATGGTTATAGGGTTTTTTAAATGCTGTTTATGGTAATACTTATAAAGGCTTCTGAGCTAGATAGTCGTGATGACTGTCTAGCTCTTTTTCGTTTAATGTGTTATAGTGTGTCGCTACTAATGAATAAAAAAAAAGAGTAACTCATCCTCACGGACAAGCTACTCATAATAATGATGTTTATGCAGCCGCTGCTGCTAATGTTGAATTATAAAATCTTATAACATGGAATGCAAATATCAAAAACATAAGTAATATTTCAATTTCTTTCGTAAGCGGTCAAATAATTAAAGTAGTATGATTAATCGACATTAATATATAAGTTGCTTAGAAATCATTTATTATGTAATTGTGGGAGTTTCCCACTAAGTTGGCACAGATTAAACTCGTATGCCTGGAGCTGAAATAAGACTGACAAGTAATAATGATTATTCAATAAATTACACTTTAAATGACTTCTAAGCTACTTTAATATTACGGCTGAATGATTATTCAGGAGATGAAAATCACCCTCGTACAGAGGATTTCAAAATGTAGGATGTGCCATATAGCTCAACTTAATTAAAAGGAGCTTTAATTATATTACCATTATCATCAAGATAAATAACACTATCTGTGTCATATCCATCATTTGTAGAATCAACATCATTGATTTCATAGAAATCATCATTAATTCCACAACTATCTATACTTACAGGTTTATTATTAGAAACTTTATTATAACTACAAGCACCAAGTCCGGCAGCTACAATAGCAAGTATAAGTATGGCTATATTCTTATGTTTATTATAATTTGGATTCATAATAATTTTAAATTAAAAACTGCTAGTACTTTCACAAGCACTAGCAGCAACAACAGAAGAAAAATTTTCAGTATTTATTTCAAATATAAATCTATATACCTCTGTATACAGTTCACATGAGTACTTCCAACAAATTTAAATGTTACTTCATCATCTTCAAGAAATATTGTAGTAGGATAATCATAAGCTTTATACTTATGAATAAGTCTTTTAGGAAGCTCTGTAAAATCTTTAATTTCAAGAGCTATTTCTTTAGATGATTTAGCAATAACTGTTTGAATGTTATTTATTACTATAGAACAACCAAGACAATTCTTAGTCGTTATTATCAGGATTTTTCTTTTCATTTATCTCAGCTACTTTTTCATAATAAGAACCATCAGGAGTAAAATGAACTCCTTCATTGTTAAGAATAGTCTCATAAGTCTTTGCTGTATTCTTCAAATCTCTAAGAAGTAAAGCAAGATTAGCAAAAGTTACTTTACTAACTTTATCACTATTCTCAGCGTTTCCAATAAACTTAGCTACATTGTTAACTTCGATAGCAGTATGTGCGTGCTGCTTAATCATTTCTGATACCCACTTTTTCATATTGTTTACTATTTAAATTATTAATTATTTCTTTGCAGTAGAACCAAATCCACCATCACCTCTATCAGTTATGCCAAGGTCTTCAAGGTTTTCAACTGGTTCAAAACAAATTTGTCTATGATGAGGAATTTCAAGTTGACCAATAACATCGCCAACCTCAATAGGTTTTGCATTAGTTATAATGGAACGGAATACAACAAAAAATTCTCCACGATAACTTTCATCACCAGTACAAGGAGAATTAGGTATTACGTAACCCATTTTAGTAATGCGCGAATTAGGACGTAAAGTAAGTGAATCACGATATTCAGTAGCAACATGAATACCAGTTCCACATTTAACACGACCATCTTTTGTGATTTCAACACTAGTTGCAATTACATCACAACAAGCATCTGTAGCATGACCATAAGCATGACCATCTTTATCACCTTCACTCATATAATGAGCATACTCTGGAATTTGTGCTTTAACCTTAGGGTCAAGCCAAATCTTAACTGGAACAAAATCAATAGCTGTACGAAGAGCTTCTTTAAGCTCTTTTTCAGCTAACTCTCTGTTGTCAGGAGTGTCTTTAAAAGCATTTGCATAATTAATCATTGCATCTGCTATACGATTACTTAATTGACTCATAATTTAATTATTTTGATTATTATCTTTTATAATAGTATCTTTATGAAACAATGCAAAGATATGTATTATTGTTAGTATAACCAAAAGTTTTACTAGTTTTAATAAAACTCAATCACTAATATCTTCTACGGGGCGGCTTTAGCTACTTCTAGTATTCTAACACTAGTAGTTGCTTTATTCTCTCCATAATAGTATGTATCAAAAGTTATATAGCATCATTCCTAACGACGTTACCCATTCTTTAGCATCTTCTTTATTATCAAATACTAATTCTTCAGGAACATTAGGAACACCTTTAGTTTCATCAATCATAATAGTGTAATTTACAACACTTTGGTTATTATCAGCATAACTAGTAACTGCATTAATTGTACCAACGAAGAATTTACCACTAATATGACTAAAAGCTAGTACCTCATCACCAACTTTGTAATGAGGTACTTTAAATTGATTTTCATTCTTGTTAAAACTAACTTGCATAAGCTACAACAGAATTAAGAGCTTTATTCATATTATTATTAGCACTACCCCAAACAAGACTATTCATACGTTTCTCACCTTCAAGATTAGCAACGTTACAATAGAAACCAGTTACAGCATTATATGCACCCCAGGCAGTACCACAAATATCTTTCTGACCGATACCATCATTATAGTAATCCATCATATTATAAAGTTGATTAGCTTTACGAGAAGATATTTCAACTGCTTCAAGAAGTCTATAATCACGAGCAACAAGTCGAGCATAACCTTTATTAGGGTCATACTGATTAATTCGTTCAATCTCAGCAGGAGTAAGTTGTAATTCACAAAGATACTTATAAACTTCTTCATCACTCATCTTAATAGTAGTAAGATGACGATAAAGTTCTTGAGCATCTAAAGCGTGAGAACAAGCAACTTTAAGTACTTGAGCGCCAAGTTCAAGTTTCTCTTTTATAGACTTAGTATGTCTAAGTCTAATATGACAAGAAGCTTTATCCAAAGCACCATTAAGCATATTAGTACAAATAACACGAACAGGAGTAATCATAATGTCTACAGATGAACCACCATCATGTCCATTACTGAACACAAGATAATTATCTATAACATCATCTTTACTTACAGAAGTTTGTACTGGCAGTTTAGCACTAACATATACTTTTTCTCCCATGTTAAGACAAGCAGCTTTATCCCAAATTGCTTTACCTTCACCAATAGCATTATTAAAGAAATTAAAAGCGTCCATATTTTGAACAACTTCATATTTATCTTTAACTATACCTAAAGGATAATTACAATCTGTACGATAGGTAGCATAAGCATTAGCACATTCACGATAAATATTACCATCATGTACAAAAGCATCTTCACCTAAATCGTTATTACTGCCTATTCTAAAAGGCATTTTACCTACAAGTTCACACTTTTGAACAGACCAATCAAGACCTGCTTTCTTCATTACATCTTGTGCAGTTACACAATCAGATACATCTTTACCAATAGCCCAAGGAAGACCACCACGATTAAATTTACTCATAACTCAGCGTTATTAAATTGTTAAACATTATATTTTTAAAAGTTACATAAAGTTACAGATTCTTCATCAGCTTGAATATCTTCTATATTCATTTCACCAGGTATTTCAGAAATCAACATAGTAACAGGTATATTACCATATTCATTTAAAGCATCATTTAGCTTTCCTATTACTTCACTAATTCTCATTATTATTATTAAATTGTTAAACATTAAATTAAATATTATCAGCAAGAGGAAGAGCTTCCTGATTATCTTTACTTTCTTCTTTATAATCAGGATTTAAATCACTAACGTTCCATGTATCACGTATTACATTTGAAACAATAAGTTCTACACTAATTATATGTTTCTTTAGTTCTTCACCATTATATTTAAGATATGAAGCACCACTTGTAGCATCAGATAAATCTTCTGCTAGAATATTAATATTAAGAAAAGTATTAGCTTTTACTTTAATATTTGTTTTAACGAAATATATATTATACATAATATTATTATTTATATTAATAAGACGTTATATTTATAATATCTAAAGATGAATCATATTCTACTTTAGTAGCATATATATCATCAACCATAACTTGACAGTCTCCATTAGTTTCTTGGAGACTGTTAAGTTTTTGTATTAATTCTGAAACTCTCATGTTATTTGATAGTTAAATTATCATTTTCAACAACTTCAGCGATATTGGAAACACAACCATCATCTTTGATTTTAACTTTCATAAGTTTCTTATCAATACTAGGTTTAAATTTCCAACCGTCACGATTAACAGCTCCGATATTAGTCATAAGCTGATAACCATCACCCTTGAGAAGGTCTGTAAGTTTAACTGGAACAGTAACCTCAATATTAACATCATCAAGGTCTTCTATTTCAATTTCACTACATTCGTAATTACCAGAATCTTTAGCAGTATTAACAATAGCATCAAGTAATGCTTGTTCATCTACAGAAGAGTTCTGATTAAGAGTACCGGTATATATGCCATTAGCAAAAGTTACTTTAAGCATATCGTTAATAGCATCAAGTTTCTTACTATTAACTTCAATAGTTTCACTTTTACGAATAGTTACTTTACCAGTACCCCAATCAATCCATTTCTTACCACTCTTATCTTCTTTACCATACTTTTTAATAGCAAAGAGAACAAGATTAGTAAGACCTTTAATTGTATTCTCTTTAGACTTCTTGAGTTTAGCAAGTCTATCAGTCTCAGACTTAATAGCAAGAATATCAGCATTCAAATTATTAATAAAGTTAGTTATATTCTTAACTTTATTAGTCATTTCTTGACCGTTAATTTCAAGCTTTTCTTCCATTTCTGGAGTTATTTCTCCACCTGCTTCTTCAATCTCATCATAAAGAGAATAAAGTTCTCTATCAATATCGAAAATACTTTTTGCCATATTATTTAATTATTTAATAGTTAAATCTACATCTGCTCTATGAGTAATTTTACCATCTTCGACAGTAGAATAATTACGACCTACAGTAACACGAACTTCAACTTCAGGATTAGCAACTTCAAAATCACTAATCAACTTGAGAATATCATTCTCTAAAGTCTTTGCATTCTTCTTAACTTCATTAATTGTTTTTTCCATAATTTATAAGTTTAAATGAGTTTCTACATTATTTACTACACACAAAGGACATTCATCAGTTAGCATGAATACAGTTTCAGCAGAACAATAACCATTTGATTCAAGCCAATCTACAGCTTTTTCATTGTTATCAGTAGCTGTTTCATTTTCTTCAAAATCTTCGGTTACATCAGCAACTTCAATTTGTCCTATATTATAATTTAAAATACTTATCCACATGATTATTCAGGATATACTTGTTGAATTAATTGTTTAGCTAATTCACCCATCATAGGATGAACTTTGCCACTAACTTGATTACTACGTAAAGCAATCCAATGCTCCCAATCATCAACAAAAGCAGTATGAACTACTTGTGTTTTAGTATTAAGAGGAAGAATTTCTCTAGCTTGTTGTGCAGTCCAACCAAGTTCACGAGTTTTACGATAAACTAAATCACAAACTTGAAGACCATAAAAGAACCAATCTACAGCATTCCAATTATCTGTATATTGTTCTTCGATTACATTATTATCAAAGACTTCATTATCATTAAAGAAACCTTCACTGTAATCATGACCCTCATCGGTAGGGTCAACATCTGGAATCCAAGGAAGTTTAGCAACAGTTATTCCATTACCAAATTTACCTTTATCGTAAGCACAATAACGAGTAGATTCTTCTGAAATACTATTAACTCTATGACGATTAAGTTCACGACTAGCACCAATATCTGTTATAAAACAAATAGTAGGTCTTGGAATATAGTAAGGACAATTAGGAGTTGCATCTATAAATTCAAGTTCATCCATCCAATGATGTTCAATCAGAACTCTCATATTAGTAGTTACATAAATATAACCTTCATGTTCTTTAGTTCTACTATATTGATTATGAATAAATCTAGTAGCTTGAGCAGCAGCTCTAGCCATAAATAGAGGATATTTAAGATGAACTGTTCCGTGTTCACATACACTAAGATGATATTTTACTAAATCTTTAGTATTTATATCATATGGTTCAACACCACGAAATAGTGTTCTAACTAAAAAACTATAATCATCTTCTCCATTATTCTTTGGAGTTGATTGATAACAAACACGAGCACATCTAGCTATATGTTTCCAAATAGCATTAAGTGTATAACCTTCTTGACTCCAAAGTTCAACACTAGGATTTACAACTTTAATCATATTATTTACTTTTTATGTTTAACAAAATCTTTTCCAGCGTCATATTCTTCAGGAGATATAGCAATTATATTCTCTTTATGTTCGCTAGTAACAGGAATTTCTTTGTCATCAGCAGATAAATTATATACATATCCATCTTTATCTCTACAAAGATGTTCAGAACCATAAGCAGATATAATTTCATTAGTTACATCTTTCTTACTGGTTTCTTCAATAAGAATAAGTTTATCTGTTTCAACAAGATTAGAAATATCAATGAAAACTGTCTCTACCCGCCCCGTAGAAGGCATGGTAGGTTCATGTCCATTATCACTAGCTTGCCAAGCTAATAACATATTACAATAATTAGCTAAATCTTGAATAGTATCAAACATACTTTCATCTTCAACATTAGGATTACTGTAACCTTGAAAATCATCTTCAATAAGATGAACCAAACGATTAGCTTTATCATACATTCTAGCTAGACCATATTTATAGCCTAGTTTATCACAACCTTTATTGAAAGCATTACCATAATCAGCATTCTTTTTAGCCATAAGATTAAGCATTTTATTTTGCTGGTCACGTAATGCAACAACTTCAGGAGTTACAAGGTGCTCTGGAACTACTCCATTAAGCACCGCTTTCCAATACTTTAAATCACTTTCTGTCATAATTGTTATTTTATTAAGTTAAATATCAGTCATTCCCACAGCTTCAATAGTTCTTCCACTATGTAAATGAATCAAATGATTTTCCATACATTCTTCGGTAGTTCTATTGAGAGGAAAAGCAAGTCTATCTTGCAGATTATAATATCTAGCAAAATCTTTAATATCATCAAACCAAAGAATATGACAACCTATTATAAATTTCCATTCTTTATAGCCTGATTTCTCAGGTTCATCTTGTCCACATTTAATAATGTCAACGAATTTATCTTCATAAGAAATACTTGAAACACAAAATGAACCAATTTTAAATTCATCACGTTTAAACCTAAATATAGTTTTACCACTAAGAATATAATTAGTATAAAGCTGATTAAACACATTAATAGCAGTTTCAAGAGGAACTATAGCACCACGACTAGTTTCAACCCAATTAGGTTTGCCAGGTTTAAGTCTAAGTTGAGTATTAGAGAATGCAACCTTATGAATAAAACTAGCAATAGGCTTAATACTTCTATTAGAATAATTAGCATAATATCTAATATACTTTATTTTAGAAGTATAATTAGGTTTTCTCCAATCATCAACAGAACTATTTGCCTTAGCTAAAGCTTCTTTAAAATTAGCTTCTGACTTATCTGCATATCTTTTAGCAAGTTTATCAAAAGCTTTAGCTTTAACTTTATCTTTAATTTTTACTTCTTCAATATAATCGTCAGACCAATTCTTATTAAGTTCTTTCCAACTAATACCTTTATGAAGACAGAACTTAGTATAGAACTTACATTTATTAATTTTAAGAAGTTCTTCATCAGTAAACAGTTTATCTTCAAGAATGGTTTTAATAGTAGGAAAATCAACTTTATAATCATTTATCCAATATGGCTTAGTATATAAAGGTTTACACTTAGGTATAAACTTATATTTATTAGCAAAACCTTTAATCTCAGTAAAATATAATAGTCGATGTTCACTACCATAACTAGGAATTTGTTTACTTCCACTATTAAGAACTTTATATTCGTAATAATACGTTTCAAGATACTTTTTAATAAGATACGTCATGTGCATCTTAATAAGTACTTTCTTATTCTTTGATTCAGTTATATCATAAAGAGGAATATCTTCATCCGTTTTATAAATAGTATAACCTACTGGAAGACCATATTTAATGCTCCAAGAATAATCAGTTCCTTCTTTAATTACAGCTATTTTACGTTCACGGTTAATAACAGCCATACAAGCACCTTTGAGACCTCCACACCAGCCTTCTTTATCCCAATTCTCTTTAATGTAATCAGGAGTAAGTTTTGTACCTAATGCTTTTCCTCTATGGAAGAAATAACCATAACCAAAACAATAACAATGAGCTTTACCATCATACCAACCAGGTTCATCACGATGAATACCTTCATGAATACCGGCATCTTTAGTAAACGAATGTTTAACTCTACCTTTAGGTTCAGCACCTACTTTACTTTTAGTCATAATTTTACTTTTAAAATGTTTTACAATAAATATGTATTATTCTAAATTACACGATTGCGAATAGCATAATAAAGAAGCATTAAAACTCCTATTATTATATAAGGTATAACAAGTACCAAACAACCAAACCAACCGCTATTGTAATCTTTATCAGTCATACTATTAAGTTATTTAATATTTTAATTTTGTTTCTAACGAATTGAATTTAGTTATATGAATAACTAATAAGCAAACATAATAAAGCCGCTCACGCATTAAGTAAAGTGGAAATATACCACATCTTCTACGGGGCGGCTCTAGCAATTTAATGTTATATGTTCAACTGATACACTTCACCATCAGGCTGATTATCAACAAGTTTAACTTCAACATTAGTATCTTCAACTATAGAATTAAGAATAGAATCTTCAATAACTTCTTTAGGAATAGAAAACTTTAATCTACTATAATTATCTTTATTAGTTATACTAAATCTACCATCAGTATTATTCATACTAATAGCTAGAAAATAATCATTTCGTTTAATACTTTCATTCCATCGTTGTAAGAACTTATAGAACATTCTAAACTTTATTTCTCGACTGTATAGTCTTTTAAACTTTGGAGAATACCAAGTTTTATGTTTATCTAGTTTTTCTGTTACGTTATCATAAGCGTTTAAATTCATATTACTAATCTGTTATATCCACTGCCTTAGCATGAAAAGGAACACTCTTAACTCCAGAACGTTCTCTATATTCTACAAAGGCGTATTTACCAATAAATTTTTCTTTATTCTTTAATATATACTCTTGTCTTGAATGGTCAAAATTAAGAGTACATTCAAATAGTTCTTCATTGATGTCATTTCTAAGAACAAGTTTACAAAGATTAGTTCTAATTCCTTCAGGAACAACATCAACAATTTTGAACTTAGCATCATCAACTCGTTTATATTTAAGCATAGCTAAATTACGAGCACCAAATTGATAAGCAGAATTAACATCACGAACAATAAGACCTTCAAAACCAAGACTTATAAACTTATCTCTAAATCTTGTAGCATCATTAATATTAGCAATATTAACATCAGGTAATAATATGAGTTTACTCTTATTGTTAAGATGCTGTTCATAAGTATCAAAAGTATAACATAATCTACTTATGTTATCAATCTTAAACTTACGTCTAGCTTCATAACTCATATTATCAATAGCAATATCATAACACCAATACTGAAGAAGTAGATGTTGAGGAAGTTTTTCATTCTTAACAAAACTATTAATATCATTTACTTTATAACCAGGAATATAAAGTTCACCGTCAAGGCAAGCTCCTTCTTCAATCATAGCATCAAGTAAATCATCTTTAATAGCTGGAAGAATTACTTCATCCATCCAAGTAAGTTTGGGAGTCCAATCAGTACCTTCTCTAGAACGATAAGTAAGTCTAACAGGATTAAACATATCATTAGTTTGTTCAGCACCAACAATACATCTAACTCCATTAATTTTATACTGACCTAGATAACTACGTTTATCAAAAGGTTTATTATCTTTAAGTACTTTTGCAAGCATCGGAAGAACAAAACCTTCATCAGTAGTATTATTCTTTGGAAGATAAGTATTAAGAAAGTTAAGAAGAACACAATCTCTGTCTATTTTTAAAGGAGCATTATCTTTAAGTTCAGAAACTTCTTTATATCCTTCTTTACGCTTAGCTTTAATACGAGACTCTATTTCGTTACCTCTACTAAGTTTAGCCTTAATTATTTCGCTATGCTTATGCCCTCCTACAACACCATAATGAACTATATACTCATTATCTTGACCCCATTCATGAATACTCCATGAAATAGGGTCACCTTTAGCATTTCTTTTAAATAGTATCATATATTAATTTTAAGTTTACTAATAAGTTTAGCTCTAGCTTGAGCGTTTAACTGAGCAGCACTTTGAGTTTTCTCTTTCTTAGGTTTTTCAAAACCTTCAAGAGTTCCTTCTTTAGCTTTCTTTCTAGTAGTACGAGTAGTCTTCTTTAAACCTTTCTTCTTATCATATATGATAGGAGGATTATCTTCTTCATATTTAAGATTACGTTTATGTAAAGCTACAAGTTTAGAAACATATTCGTCTCTTTTATTTTCATCAATCCACCCTTGTTCAAGAGCATAATTAATTCCATATAGAGTACGACTAACTTCATATTGATAAGGAGTACCAATAGTTTGCATCATTCTCATATCATCTTTAATACGAGAACAATCAAGACGAACACAAGCTTTAGCAACAAATTCATCAGCACCACAAGTACTAATGTCTTTAACAGCCATAGCTTGAACTTGTTCATCTACTACCATAGTATAAGCTTTTGGAAATCTTACCATCGTTTAGCTATTAATCTAAATATTACAACTTTATCTGGTTTACCTAGACGACCATGAGCATATTGAGCCATAGCACCAATATCATCAGTCTCTCTAGTTTGATACATTTTTGTAGGAGTTTTACAAGTATGAGTATCATAATCGTAATTAAGAGGAATATGAACAACATCTCTAAAAGGAATTAATTCATTTAAAGCATCATAATCTTCAGTACCATCATGAAAATCCACTTCACCATACGAAAATATATTATCACTATCCAAGTCAAAAGTAATACCACCTCTAGTTATAGTGATAGCTTTACCTTTATCAAGTAAAGCTTCTTCTTTATCACTTATCCAAGTCATAAGAATACGAGTTTGTGATTTAATATTATTACCAACTTTCTCAGTATGGCAAATCACAGTCTGATAATCTTTTGAAATAGGCATCGGTATCACTCTTATCTTTTCTGTATCGGATTTCGACATATCTAATAGTTTCTCTAATAAAAGTATCTATTTCATCATTATTGAATTTATCATGTAAATCAGCAAAATCTTTACACTCATAATCTTCAAGTCCAAATTCTCCACGAGTAATAAAAAGATAAGGAATGCCATAAGTTTCTAAAAGATAATCAGCACCATCACGTCCGGTTCTATCAAAATCTAGAAGACTAACAATCATACCTTCATTATTAAGTCTTTTTCTAAGCCAAGTATATTCATTAGCTTTAAGTCTATAATTTTCACTAGGAAGATTAACAACTCCAATATTAAGAGTTTTTCCATCCGCCCCGTAGAAGATATGTTTGCTTAGATGACTACCTAAACTTAATCTATCTTTACTAGACTTAGTTATAATAATATAATCATAATCTTCTCTTTCTAGATTAGGAAGACCTTCAAGTACATTACAATTAGTTACAAACTTTAATTCCTTAGTTCTATCACGTAATGGAAAATATAGTTTAATAAGATATACTCCAGATTTATTACGACCAAGCATATAAGCATAACAAGGGTCATTCTTAGCATCTTTATATTTAGGAGTAGGATTAGTTACTCTATCAATATAATACTGCTCAACTGGAATAACAAAATGAGTATTAAGATAATTCAAATCTACATTTAATTTAGCCCATATAGCTTTATCTTGACGATTCCAACTACGAGGAACAATTTCAATAATAGCTTTTTTCTTACGAGCTTTAACGAGAGCATTCTTTATAGATTCGTCTACATCATAATCATTAACACGATTATCAATTTGATATGAAAACGTTCTATAAATATGACTTAGTACAAAATAAAAATCTTGTTTATTATTTGTACTAATTGGTCTTTCATATACAATACTTAGTACGTAAGCTACTACACCATATACATCATCAAAGAAACCAGCACCACCAAAATCACGAACTTTAAGCCTACCTTTGGCATTGTATGCAATACCCATACTACCATCAGTATCATCATCACGAAATACAGAAGTAATAAGATGATTATGTTCAACACAATCTCTAACTACTTCTAATGGTATATCTAAGTATTTACTTACAATTTCTTCTTGACTTACTCTAGATTCTATAAAAGCTTTTGTAAGTTTACTTGTGTTAGCATTACGTTTCATATTGATAAAAAATTAGGGGCAACAACAGTATTACTACCATCGTTACCCCTTAGAACATTAAACTTTAGTTGAGAATTAGTAGGCAAAGAGATAACTCTTTACTTATCTACTTAGAATGGAAGGTCGTCTGTAGCAGTTGGGTCAAATCCACCACCAGCAGGAGCACCAGCAGCAAATTCACCACCAACAGGAGGAACTACAGCACCACCAGCCATACCAGGCATACCAGGAATACCAGGAACACCAACAGTAGGAGTCTTATTGGTCTGCTTAGGAGTAATACTCTCCTTAACCTTATCAATAGCAAGAATAACAGGAGGAAGAATCTTTCCTTCCTTCATCTTAACTAGTTCGATAGCACCAGAACCAACAAATGAAGTAAACTGTAAATCTTTGCTCTTATCGACATCTACCCAATCACCTTTACGATTACGAGTAGCACGAAGCAACTTAATCCAACAAGAAAGAGGTTTACCATTACCATCCTTAAAGCAAGGCTTAGAAACAGCATCATCAGCAACATTAAATTGACCATTGAGCATAGCAGCAACATTCTCAAAGATATGACGATAACCATTAAGAACATCCTGTGCGTCTACTGCATTATACTGCAAGTTACCATTCTCATCTTCAGTATAATCTTCAAATGTAAGAGTAAGAGCATCTTCCTCTTCAGGAGTTAAATCACGACCTTTAAGATAAAATACATCAAGAAGATGCTTTGTCCAATTAAGAAGAGCATCTACTTGCCAAGCATTCTTACCACCAGGAATAGTATCAACATTACTCTCAACTGGGAAGAAAGTCTTAGTAACATAACGACGTTCCTTAACATTCTCATGATTACTAGCAAAAGTAACTACGAGACGAGGCATCTTTAAACCGGCAAAAGAATTACCTTCTCCACTCTGAGACCACTCTACACTTACAGAATCAAGATGAGCCATAAATAAACCATTAGCTGGGCTAGCGTCTTTCTCATGAAATTTAAGACGAGCAGCAGCTACTGTGTTATTACTAATACCTCTACGATTCTTCTTTACAGCACCATTTGCAACTGCTGCTGCTTCTTTTGTTACATCTGTCATAACTTAATTAAGTTTTAAAACGTTTATATTAATTGATTAAAAAAGGGAACTGATATGCTCAGTTCCCTATAATAAAAGCGAATGAATATCTAATGAATGAACTAATTACTCAGCAGATTCAGCAGCCTTGTTAGCAGCTACACGAGCAGGCTTCTCATCAGTATACTCACCGAGTGGATAATAGATAACATCAACAATCTTATGACCATCGTTGAACTTACCTGTCTCACCAGCCTTAACATCAACAGAGAAGACACGCTTCAAAGCAGTCTTATCTTTCATATCAGCTTTAAGCTGCTCCCAGTTGTTTGTATCAGAGAAGTTAAGCTTCAAACCAGTACCAACTGCATTACCACTAGCAGCAAGCTTGCAACCACTGAATGCCTGGGTCTGAGGACTCTGCATCTCATCAACTGTATAATGATCCTTAATCTCATCATCTGTAGCATCCTCATTAAGGTTGTAAGCAGCAATGAGCTGAGCACGATTAGCAGCAATGATAGCATCAACATTCTCATCATAGAGCTTCTTCTTCTCTTCCTTAGTAAGACGAACAGCTACAGTAGCTTCTGAACCATCCTTCTTAAACATAGGAACACCCTTAGCAATATACCAAACAGTAAGAGACTTAATACAAGCTTCTACACCCTCAGAAGTCTCAAGGTCGAAACCATTATTCTTAGCATACTCCAACAAATCGGCATTTTCCTTAGCCATTACAAGTGCTTCAACATCAGCAATGTTATTAGCAAACATAATGTTATCACCAGCCTGCAAACCAAGAGCCTTAGATACAGAACCTGTGATAGCAAAACCACCCTTAGTAGTAGCAACAATAAGCTGAGGCTCAGCATTAACTACACTACTCTTAACACCACTTGCAACTGCTGAAATACCGAATGATAAACCGTTAATCTTCATAATTTTAAATATTTAAATTGTTAATAAAATAATTATATAGTATAATACTATTTACACACTAAATTGTTCCTTACTCTGGAGAAACTTCACCATTAGAAATTTCTTCAATATTTACAAAGTCTTCATCATTAGGAACTGAATTGGCAAAGACTTCGGATAATTCATCGTCTGACATAACACCCATAAGAATATCACTAGCTATATCACGAGCACCATACATAAAAGCACGATGACCAATCATAATACGAGTATATTTCTTAAAAGTATCTTTAGTAAATAAGTCAGCCGTATTAGCTTCTGTATAAGAGAAATGTCCTACAGCATGAGTTTCAACTACTTTACCATATATTCTCTTAAACCTAGTAAACTTATATTCAGTAACATAATCTGTAGGAGTAGCCTGAGTTCTAATAACAGGAAATTTACCTTCTTGAGCTACTTTCATAGCTTGTGGTAGATTAATGCACTTAATACATTGTTCGTTAATTTGAAATTCGTTGTATATTCTACCTTTTAAATCTTTATAATATTTAAGAGGATAAACACCAACTATTTCATCGTCTGTTTTACTTTCAGCTTCTGCTTTGGTACGACATTTAACACAATACTGTGGAAGTAGTGTCTCATCATAAACATTATTGCCATCAGTATACTTATACTGAGGTACATAATCTTTAGTAGTTTCCCAGACTATACCTGCCCTTGACAACAACGCTTTGACGATATGAACATCAACACCGGTTTTACCATTAATTACATGGATATGTTCTATACAAGTACTAAAAGGTAATCTTAAATCTTGTGCTCTCATAAGAATAGCAAGACCTTCATTTACAGTTTTAACACCACCTTTTTCTGTAGCAATAATCTTCTTTAGAAATACTTCTGCATTAGCAAGTTGTTTCTCATCAAGAAGATTTAGAACATGAATACCAGTATTAACATCATCTTGTCTAACAATCAAACTACGATTGCTACCATTTTCATCTTTAGTATCATTCATTATTTCAAAGAGCTTATTAGTTCGTTTTCTAATTTCTGCTGCAAAGATAAGAACTTTTTCTTAATCGACAATACAATAATCATTATTATTATCAACTTTAACATTTCTATCAAAATCGTTAATTATTGTATGATTGATTGGAACAGCCCTATCTTCTAGTTTTTTCTCCTCTAACGTGCCTTTATAAAATAAGGTGTATAATAGTACCTCATTACTGAAATGAACCTTAGAAAGCCTATAGAAATAGCTCTCAATAGTATCACATAAGGGAGAAGTGATTATAACCAAATCAATATCAACATCTAAAGACTTGTCAGGCGAAGCACCACAAGAAATTACATTTATCTTATGAGTGTTCATAAGTTTTTGTGCGAGTTTCTTTTGAGCAATAACACCTAGAAGTTTAGGTTGACCTTTCTTTGGACCACTCTTTACAAGAATAGGATTTCCATAATCATCTACAGCAGGAACATTATCTACTTTATCATGGCAATTAGCACAAATCCTTTTACCAGATTTATCATTAAGATAATCAGTAACAAGATTAGCAAATTCACCATACTTGTTTATAATGAGTATATTCTTGTCTGAATTGCTATTGACTATATCTAAGATATTACTAAGTTTATCTTTAGAACTAGCAAGTTTAGTACTACGTTCTCTAACAATATTATAAATACTATCAGCACGTTCTTTAATAGCAGAAGGACTATAAAGTCTATCTATGTCTCTATTAAATTCTGAAGACATATCTAGATGATTATCCCAACCATTAGTACGAGCAATAGCATCACATATCATCATACTAGAACAATTAGTAACACTATTTCCTAATCGAGCATACTTAATATTATCAAAGTTACCAAATATAGCTAGAGCAGTAGAAATTTCCCTATTATAATAGTTCATTTCTTTATCTAGTTCACTATCAGGTACTATAGTTAATCCTACCAAACACTCTTTTACGGGGCGGTTAGACCTAACTTCATCAATAACATTTTGACTAAAGTTACCAATACTAGGAGCAACAGTATAGAAATCATCCATAGTTTTACTATCTAGTAGTTTATTAAGAATTACTAGATTAAACTTAGACTTTTCTATCATAGCTATATGTACAAAATGAAATATACTAGGATTATAAATTATAGTCAGTAGAGGACTATAATCATTAATATGTTCAGCAGCATATTCAGTAGTTAAAATCCTAAGACTTCCATTATGTATTACAGTACGAAAAGAATTATTCCATACTTCATTGTTCAAAGTAGTTAAATAACTTTCAATACTACTTCTATCTGCAAAATCTTTCACAATAATAACAACACTAGTCGTAGGAGACTTATTGTAAAGTTGTGGAAGAATATAAAGCAGAGGTCTTAGAGCATCAAAAGGAGCAGGTATTACAAAAGTACCTATTCCTTTATTTAATCTCCAAACATCAACAGCATTTAAATAAACTTGTTCTTCTGTCATTATTCTTCTTCATTATCAAATAAACTATTATACATACCAAAGTTCTTCTTTAATAGAGCTTTTCCACTAAGAGTTTTATTCTTTGCATTACCTTTCTGATTAGGACTTATTCCAAGCTTAATAGGATTAATAATCTTATAAGCTTCTTCATAATAATAAGCATAATCTATGTTACGCTCACTAATATTTTTATCATCAAGTAAATTAAGAATTTGTACTGGTTTACCACTAGCTAAAACACTACGTTTACCAGTAAGTTTGTGTTCTTTCATAATCACAACTCCTCTAGTAGATACATAAAATCTAACATGAGGTTGACTACGAACTTCAACACGCTTTCCATCTACTACTTTTTCATAGACAACTTCAAACTGTTTACCAACATTTTGAGTTTTACAAAAATCAAGAACATCTTTATGATTACAAAGAGTTTCCATTACAGATGTACCATGAGCAAAATACTCAAATACAGCAGTAGCTACAATAGGCATATCATAACCTTTTTTAAGGTCTTTGATATACTGCTTTGGGTCAAGAGCGCCTTTATACTCAAGTTTATCGTTACTTTGAATATCAAAATAGTTATTCACATTAAGACTAACAAGCATCTTATAATGTTCATCATCAGCAGACATTCTATTAGTCTCATTCCATTCCTTACAAATTTGATTATAAACATCAATTTTATCATAAGGAAGCTTTATAACAATACCATCTGTATTAGCACTAACAACATGTATTCCAGCAAGTTCAAGAGATTCACAAAGAGTCATTGTCATTAACTGACCATTAATAGTAACTCTCATTTGTGCAAGTCTATCATAAAGCCAATAATTTTCATAACCATATTTGCCATAAATAGCATTGATTACAATCTTTAATGCTTCAGCTGCAAGTTTATTATGTACACCAGGAACTACAAAACCATCTTCATCCTTAGTATGTTTACACTTAACACGTGTTTGTTTAAAGTAATCTACCATGTTTACAAACACCTTAGTATTAAGATGTTCAGGTACTACTTCATAGCTAATCATTATACTCGGATAGTAGGATGTATAATCATGATGAACATAAACATATTTATTAGTACTTTTAAGTATTACAGGCTTATCTTGAGTATGAATACCTCCAGTAGCTAGAGTATATATTGTACCATAAAAATCTATTTCACGTACAAAACTATCTTTATTAGTTCTATATATTACAACTTTCTTCATTTCTTCAAGTAAATCTTGAAGTTGTTTAGTCTTAAACTTAATATGAGGAAATATAATACGTTTAAACGATAAAGCAGTTCGTTGAGTACGAAGATTTTTAAAAGCATCTTCTTTAAGTCCACTACGTTCAGAATAGAACTTATTAAGAAGTTTATCAGCAATATTACTTCTAGCACTACATAGAAGATTAAGTTTAAAAGCATGACCTAGACTATATCTAAGTTTAATCTCATCAGGCTTTTGTCTAGCTATCTCACAAACAAGAAATACATCATTCTTATTATAATGAAGCATAGGTTTTATATATTTAGGCATAAGATACCTATCAAAGTCAGCAACAAATAAATGATTTAATTGTTCATTTGTCATGCCTTTATATTCATCTTTTTTCCTATATACATCACCTTCTTCATCATCTATTGGAGGTAGCTTAAAATCAAGAAGATTATACCATTTAAGATTAATACTAACTTGCTTTAAACTTTTACCATACTTCTTACGTTCGCCAGTATCTTTATCTACATTTACTCCAGCAGAATTAAGAGCATAAACTTTAAATAAATCAACAGTTACATAAGGTAATCTATACTTACGAATAACATTAAATAGAGGGTCATTCCATAAAGCATCTTTATCATCTTGTAGAGATATTAGTTTATTGTTCACTTCTTTAAGAAATGAACAAAGTTGTTTACTAGTATCAAAACGATTCCAATACATAAGGAAAGCCCTAGTCATCATATCATCATAAGCTTGATTATTATAGCCGAATAAATCATATCTGTCTACAGTACCATCATCTTTAGTTATAGGACGCATCTTCTCAAAGAAGTCTATCAACTCTAACATCTGTGAATCATCTGTATCAGTAACATAAAATATCCAACTCTTTACACTATCAAGTCTAGATTTAATTTCTTCAACTGTTAAAGTATCAGTTAAAGCACCTTTACAATCTGCAAATTTTTCAAGATAATCTCTAACATCTACAAAAGTAAATGAAATCATATTCTCAAATACTTCTAAGTCTACAGCTAAACTATGAATCATTTATCAATTTAATTATTTCCATTCCATTATAATTATTATCTTTATTAGCAGTAAGCCATTTAACTAGACGATTACGAAATTCATCGTATTTATTATCATCTATAAACTTAATAAAAGGAGAGTAATTTGTACTGTAAACATAAGGAAATATATAATATAGTTTATCTTTACCTTTAGTAATATCAAAACCAAAATTAGTAGCAGCACTACCAAGAAGCATTATCTTATTGATAGCATTCATTCTAATATCAGCAAATGTATGTAACATACATCTATGAATTATATTTTCGTTTACAGGACATTTATCATCAAGCTTACAACGAATAAGAGGAACAATATAGGGGTCTAGTTGTTCTAGACCCCTCGTAAGAGATGTGATAGTTTCCTTTACTATTTCCACATACTTACTAAAAGTCATTCCTCTATTTTTATAAGCATTATAATCAACATTTGGTACAACAATAATCATACCAGACATTGGATTACCAACACCACTAAGACATTTACACTTAGTGTTAAACATGCCTAAAGGACAACCTTCACATACTTTAGGAATCATAATTGTTTACCATTGATAATTATGGTAAACAGTATTACCACCAGGATATTTACTAATAGTCATCAAACTAGGAAAATTACAACCATTTTCAATACGCTTACGAGCTTTAATTTTATCACTTCTTTTCATAATTAATTAATTAATCTTTAGTAGGTTCAACATAATCTTCTACTTTGGTAAATTCCTTAGTATTAAAATTGTTATATATAGAAGCTACAAACATGAAGATATTATCACGTTTACCCCAAGTTTTATCTAGTTTACGTTTATAACCGTAAGCAACGACTGTACCATCAGCTCTAGCATCAAGTTTAGCGATTTTATAATACTGATGTTTAACACCCCAAGCATTATTATGTTCAAATACATAAACATCGCCAACTTTGATTGGGCAATTAGCAATAATATCAGCAGCAGCTTCTTCGTTAAGAGCTTTCATTTTACTCTTATATTCAGCTTCTATTTCTTTCTTTTTATTAATGTAACATTGAACACGTTCATTAAAAGAAAGTTTACTAGGTGGATTACAACACATTTTATTTAATATTTTAATTTTTAATTTGAGCGCATCAAATAATTTTCGTGATTAATTAATCGACTAAACTATTCAAATCGCTTAAAACTCAACGAAATTGTCATCTGATGAATTTGGTATCACTTCAATGTTCCATTCTGCCAGCGAAAACTCAACATTTTCATAAACATAATCAGGACGAACAACAACACCTTTATGATAATTACCATCAATAACAACAATAGTAGCGTCTAAGAGAGTACCGATAACAGTACGACTATTATCTTTTTTGGTTAACTTTACAGTATCACCAAGGTTCAAATCATTTTCATCAAGAATACCATTAGATATAGTATCTTTAATTCTAGCTACATCTTGTTCTTTTTGTTTAAGAACACGAACTAGTCTAACAAAGCTATTATTATCAATATCCATATCTTAAATATACTTTTTCTTTAGCTCTACTAACAGCAACATAAAGTCGCTTATTAATATCACTAGCATTAGTGTATGGTCTACCATATTTATCATAAACAATATCCATAACATCTACCATGCTTACATTGTAAGTTGAGCCTTGCGATTTATGACTGCTTATTGCAAAACCATAATCTAAATCTCTATAATAAAGAATAGAACCATCAGGTCTACCAATATTAACAAGAAGAAGACATGATTCTTTAAATTTATAATAAGCTTTCCATTTAGAAGTACGAATCTCTTTACGAGCATTCTTAGCTTGTTGAATTAAATCATCAGCAATCTTACAATACATAGCCATAGTATATTTATCTCTATGGTCTATAATAAATAATGGAGAAGTAACTTGACCGCCAAATACAGCTTGAAATTTAACCATGAAACCTTTAAGTTCATATTGTGGATGAGTATAGTTAGCTATCTCTTTTACAATATAATCTTCACTATTCTGAATAATTGCATCATTAAATTGGTCAACAATAGTAACATAAGAAGTAATTAAATCATTCTTAGTAATAACAGATTTTTCACTGTCTTTAATTATACTTTCTCTAATAAATTTATTCCAATTAGAAACAGCTTTATTAGTATAAGATATAACTTTGACATAATCAGTATTACGAGTAATTGCTTCATCGCTAAATTGTTTCACAACTTCTTGTTGAAATTGAGCAGAATTACAAACTACAAATCCTTTAGTCATAGTATTATCAAATTTACTACGATTACGAGATATGTAATTTAAGAAGTTAAAAGTTCCATTATAAACATCACCACGAAGAAGTTCAGTAAGAGTTCTTATAGGATTATCTTCATCTTGTCGTACAATCTGAGTAAGTCTGAAAGATTTAACGCCTTTAAAAGCATAACTATCCTTCTCGTTTACGGGCGGGATTTGGGCATCATCACCACATAGTATAAGTTTAATACTATACTTCTTCATCATCTTATCAATATAAGTAACAAGACTACGATTAAGCATAGAACTTTCATCTACTATATATAGACGATAATCTTCAATCTTTATACGACCATAAGAAGCAAAAGTAACATTATTAATATCAAACTTTTCAATATCATAATTAGGTTTAAAACCAAAATCAGATTGAATAGTATTAACATTACAATGAGTACCTCTAATACTATTTTTAAGAACTCTACAAGCTTTATGACTTGGAGCACTTAAACCTATTTCAGAGAATGGTATATTACAATCTTGAAGTAAAGCTTTAAGAAGAAAAGTTTTACCAGTACCACCAGGACCAATTAAAGCACGCTTAAAATCTTTAGGATTATAAGGTTCATTAATAAACTTAATAAGTCCATTATAAGCTTTTGTTTGGTCATCAGTAAAAGTAAACTTTTTAGCTCTATCTCTAGTCATATTAGGAGTATTTATAGGTATAGCTCCAAATGTAAGTTCATCTTCATTGTGCATTATATATCCTCCTCATCATCTATTAAATGTTTAACATTATAATCATGACCAACTAGAGTTAAAATTCTATTGAATTTAGCATAAAGCTTACCATCAATTCTAACAATCCAACAAGAACAAATCCAATTATGACAAAAAGGTACATAACGATTAGGGTCTGCTTTCTTGAATATTCTATCACTTTCACTAAGAATTAAACTAATATATTGTCTGTTTCTTTGACCAACTCTAGTAAATATACGTTCACATTTAGTTAAATCATAAGAATCCTCAGTAAAAGGAAGAGTTACTCCATCTTTACCTACATCGCTTATATTAGTATCTTTGGTAAGTCTATTAATATAATTAAAGTATTTAATACGAACAGTAAAATTACCTTGTTCATCTTGAATAACTTGACCAGGAACTAATTTAGTTAACTTCTTATTAGGAAGTACAGTTGGTGCTCTACGTTTAGTAGAAGCTTTAGGCTTAAAGACAAATTTAAGCTTAGAATAATCTACATTCATTTCTTCTTGTTTGTTAGTTTATGTTCTTTCTTAATCTTCTTAGCTTCTTTAGCACTTACAGTAGTATCTTCAAAGTTAAGATTAGAAGGCTTAATAGTATTACTACCTCGATTAAGCACATACCCACAATAATGGACAAGAAAATCAATTCTTCCCCAAGTACGAATACCAATAACTGCATTAATTGGAATGATAATATGATTACCATCAATCTTTGCAATACATGATACACACTTTAAATCCTTTCTTTCATCATGTTTCTTTGCCATTTTACAAAAAGTTTAATTAATAAATAAATTATCTACTTGAACACTACATTCAATGGAAGTTCTGCTTGGTTTCGCACCATAAGCCGTATTACTACACTTAGCAGAACTTAGTTATATTATGATTCTAAGAAATCTCTTACATCAATATAATCTATAAAAAATCTTGATGCACATCTCTTATCAGAATCTGAAAAATCTCCTGGTTTACCAGAAGCATCACCAATCATAATACATTCATTTGTAGACTCTACTCTATATTGATTATATAATTGTTCTAGCATTCCAGTATTAGGTTTTCGATAAGTATTATTCTTATCCATAGAACAACAATATAAACTATCAATAAATGAAAGATAATCAAGTCTACTACCTAAATAACCTCTACATATATTTTCTATAGCATATATTTTAGATTGAAAAAGATGTTTATCAATAATAGTCTTTAAACCTCCTTGATTACTTACTATAAAAAACATCTCAAGATTAGGCATCTTCTCTACTATTTTATCTAGTACAGGAAGTTGTACTCTAAAATCAGTAATATCTTCAGGAAATGTTTTACCTGATATAGTTTTAATTAAAGTACTGTCCAAATCAATGAACAGTACTTTCTTATTTTTATAGTCCATAATTCTTTATTTATAAAGTTATTATACTATTCTCTAGCCGCCCCGTAAAGGAATGTTGTCATACAATCATTCTCTTTTTCTAGTTTATCACATATATTAGTTATAAAATTAATTCCAGCATGTCTAACAGCAATTATATCTTTAACTACAGTAGTCATATCATGCTGACTTAATTTCATAAGAAAATATATAGTTCTAAACCCTCTACGAGTATTAAGAGGAAAATTATATGGAATAACATAACCTGTACGTCTTGAAGAATGTTTATAAAAGTCTTTTTTATCAACATAACCATTACATTGCACAACTTCTCCAAAATCAGGCGCATTACAATGTCTTAAATCAAACTGATAAAGACAACTATTACATAGTATCATACAACACCTCCTTCTACTTTAACATTGTTATTATGAAGACTAATATGACGTAAATGACGTTGAATAGCAGTTTTAATACCAAGTCTTATAGTCATTTCATTATACTTATCATCTTCATCATCAACTTTAACAGTTATATTATATTTATACAAACTCATGATTTAAATATTTTATCAAGAACTTTTCTAAAATTAGGATTATCTATTACATATCTAGCATCAGTTTCATTTTTAAACGTAATATTACCAAAATACATATCAGTATCAGCATTGATAGAAACAATTTGATAACCATAAGGTTCTGTTGTAGTTTTATCATAAGCTATAATATAACCACAATCATTACCATTAGATTTATAATTCCAATTACCATTAAAATATTTAGCAATATCCATAAAATTAGCTATAACTAACATCTTAATATTACTAAAATCTTTAAGATTTTGACGATATGTAACTTCTTTACGTTTAAATAAAGCATCATATACTTCTTCAATAGATAACCATTTTCTCTTAAATCTGATAATACCTTTATCTAAATCGCTATTATATTTATCAATTACATAACCATTAGGTAAATCAAATTCTACAGATTTTAATTTACTAGGATTATCATCTCTAAATAAAGGTTCAATCTTGTAATACTTATCTTTAGAATCATCTTTAGGAACTTCTACAAATACTACAGATTTATTATCAGGTCTTCTAAGACTTGAACATTCACCAAATATTCTAATTCGTTCTTCTCTAAGTAAATCACCTTTAATATTACTAGATTTATCATTACTAGAACAAATAGCAGCAAGAGAACAATCACAACATTGATTACTTTCTGTTACTTCATATAATTTGCCATTATCCTCAATCTTAGTACCAATGACAAATGCTTTACCTCTTTCAGCGTTACTTCTATTTGATGGCATAATTAATTCTTATTTTAAATGGTTTATTAATACCGTCATAAGAAACAGTTGTATGATATATTATATCATGTTTCTTATGCTTAAACTTATTATATAGAATTTCAGCTATAGCACTTATAGTAAAATAATCAATAGCATTAGTATTAAAACTAGCTTTAATTTCATTACGTAGAAGTATTATAGCTTCAGTGTCTTTATTCCTAAGTTGAGCTTGAGTTACAATTATCATTTTATTTAATATTTTATTTTGCGATATAAAGCCCTCAAATTAATTTGCCGATAAACTTATCAGCTAAATTAATCGAGAGCCATGAAACCTAGGAAAATACGCAAAAATCGAATTTACTCATAAAGACCGGACTGCTCAAGCATAATTGCCTGGTCAGCTTGCATATCAGAGTAAATATCATCAAGTACATCATCACTAAGAATAATAGTACTTGGAGCATCAGGAAGTTTAGTTCTATCTTTACTCATAATTTAAATATTACATTTTTTACCACTACTAACAGTACTTATACCAAAATTAGGCATAATACTTGGCATGGATTTTTTCAAGATATTAATATCAACTTTATCAGGTACAATATTAATCTTTTCAAGATGAACACTTGCGCAGTCAAACTGTACTTTACTACCTAATTTACCTCTAAGACAATAGTCTTTTACAGCACACTGAGGACATTTAACACCATTAGGCATTACATTATATATATTACCAGCAATTACAATACCAGTTATAACATTTTCTTCCATAATTCTATCTATTAAACATTAAAAAACCACTACTACTTTCACAAGCAATAGTGGTATATCTCTTGAATAAATTTATGAATACGTTTTTACACACTTGTAAAACACCAGATTTTATGTGAAACTATTATATGAAAAATAGAATAATAACACTAATTATAAGAGCAACAATAGTAGCAAATAATATACGTGCTTCTTTATTGCGTGCTTTAATAGTTTTCTCAAGAGCATCAATTCTACCATAAAGAGCTTTATTGTGCTCTTCAAGAGTAGTAATATGTTTATCGTTAGTATCTATTGTTGCATTAAGAGCAGCAATAGTTTTTTCTTGATTACTCTGAATCTCCTCACTCTTATCAAGAGAATCTTTAAGAATTTCAATTCTCTTTTCATTGGTAAGCTGGAGCTTCTTATAAGTATCAATAGTCTTACTTGATTTACGTTCAACATCATCTTTACGAAGAATAATGTTAACTAATTCATCAATACTCTTTTTACGGAGCTTAGTTCTACGACATTTATCAGCAGAACTTAATTCTTTTTCTTTCATAATACTCTTATGTTTTAATTATTCGTATAATATATTATCACTAAATTCATCATAGTTAGCATCATCACCAACCATAATTTCACCAAATAAGTCATAATCATCAATATCATGACTAGTACAGAATGCGTCAATATCTTGAGCATTATAATCAAATTCATTATCTTGTATCATAACTGTTATTATTATTAATTACAATGCAAAGATAATGAATTTAATCTATCATATCTTCTACGGGGCGGCTATATTAACTAATATTTTAAGCAATACTAGCAGCCTTAACATTAAAAGGATGAATATTAACTATTCTACCTTTATAACCATAAGTCTTAAATCTAGACTTAGCAATTTTCTTAGCATGATTAAGACCTTTACTAGTGGAAATCATAAGACTACCATCAGCACGTTCTTTAATCTTACTGCTTACAAAATAATACTTTGTTACACACATAATAAGTTCTCCTTATTCAGCTTTAATTATTAAATCATTTGTAAACTCATATACAGTAATATTACAAACATTATTATAAATGATAAAATGTTTTATATAATCATTATGTTCTTTGACAAATTTAATATTACTCTTATAAAGTCTAATTTTATGTTTACCTAGATAAAGATAAATATTTGTATTAATCTCTATAGTTTTACCATAAATATCAGCAATTTTAGTAATTGGAGTATTATTAAATATAACACTTAATTGTTTGTAATTACTTAGTTTATTAAATTCTTCTATTGACATAACAATAAATAGTAGTAGCACTATTTCTAGCACTACTACTTATAATAACAATTAGCCAAACATAATCATACGAGCCAACTCCTTGAGCAGTTCTATAGATACATCACTAATCTCAATAATATTAGTAATGTGATTATAGTAACTATCATGCTCTACTGGAACAGGCGTAGCATTACTAGACCAAGGATTAGTATATTCCTGACCCTCAGCTACAGCTTCTTGCACAATTTCAATCTTAGCACCACTAAGAAGAACCTGAAGACAATTAGGATGCTCAGCAATATAATTGCCAGCAAACGCAGTCTTAGGATTATTACGGAAAGCAGCAATTACACTAAAAGCAGAAACAAATACAACATTTACTTCTCCTTCAGAATAATTACCTTCTTCATCAGCAACATAACCCTTAACTGGAGTGTTAAGAGTGATAGCTACTCTTTGCCAAGTAGTCATATCAGTTACATTAATGTTACGAACTGTAGTTGTTACTACATTGTTAGTCTTAACTTTCTTGAGTTCAGCACTCACTGTTTCAAAACTTTTCATAATTCTTTAATTTAAAACGTTTATAATATTGTTAATTAACACGATTACTAATTAAACTAGTACTATCTTCACAGACCGTACTAGTAACAGAACTTTATTTTATTTGGAAATGGGAAGTTCTTCTTTAGACTTATAATAATCAATAGCTTTATCACTATCGAAAAGATTTTCATTATAATCTTCTATTTCTTCAAATAAAGCTTCAGAAGCATTATAATAAGCTTTATAAGCTTCTAGTTTATTACAAAGAATATTATTAGTAATTGCTAAAATCATAGTAATAATAACAATTGCTATATCATATAATATATTATAGTTATTTAATTTCTTCATCGTTATTTTTACTAGCATTATTAATTATAATAGCACCACTTATAATAAGCAGTACAATACCAATTACATTAACTACATTAATACCATCATCAGTACCATGAGTAATAAGTAAAAGACTTACAAATAACATAGGTATGACTGATAGTCTAAGTATATATTTAAACAAATCAATATCCATAACATTAATAAGTTTAAGAGTTAAACATTTGAGTATCGGCTATAGTAGTATTATCTACTTGAAAAACACTATACTAATGAATAGGCAATAGTATAGGCATAACTATAGGAATAGTTGAAGTAGACTTATAACTACTATTACTAGTTGATACACAAGCAATTATTGCTACTATTAGAGTTGCAAATAAAGTAAAATATACTATATATGCAAGTATTCTATGAGTACGATAAGAAACATCATAATCATAAAGAATAACATCAATAATTACAGTAACAAATAGAATAATTATAAGCGAGATTAATAGTATAATCATAAGTATTATTAGTTTAAAGAAGATGAGAAAGTGGGACTGTCTCAGCAACACTATCTTTAACTTTCTCACCTTCA
>ERZ1023706.5-NODE-5-length-70705-cov-18.391168_pt1 | contig 70705 bp, 47 predicted proteins | sample MGYA00380351_ERZ1023706 | MGnify/ENA primary metagenome ERZ1023706 (study PRJEB33179, sample SAMN07449038) | human gut metagenome | biome: Human-gut; feature: Human associated habitat; material: Faeces | host: Homo sapiens | place: India:Kasaragod | collected...
GGGTATCTGTAACGACCGAACAGGTCGCCTCCGCGTAAATCCGTGAGTAATCGACGTAGCAAGAATGCCTCCAATGCAAAAAACATGAAGAAAAATAAGAGGGCGTGCCATAGACTTATGACACACCCTCGTTTAGATTTCATTAACTATATTATAACCAGCAAACTAAAGTCTTTACTGAAAATTTTTCTTGGATTACTTCAAGGTAACCTTGATAGTTCCCTTAGCAGTACGGACAATGTACAAGTCAGGAGCCAAGCCACGACTCTTCAAGTCGCTCTGCAAGGTAGCCATAGAAGTCTGCAAACTTGTCATGCGGAAGCCGTTGAGCGTATAGACATCTGCCTGGAATGAACCAGCGTCGAAACCGATCTCACGGATACCTGTAGCATTGGCTACATAGACAACTCCCTCTGTAAGGAACTTGCTTGTATCCCAACCCAAACCAGCAGGGAGCGCCTGCAAGTCAAATTTAGGAGTACCGCTGATCGTGCCTGCACAGTCAACAACACGCACATAGTCACCCTCTGCAGGAGTCCAACCATTCGCATTGTATGTGACATAGATGGTACCATTCAGAGTAGCATTGCCACCTACCTTCAGATATGCCCAGCCGAGACTCTTGCTTCCTGTATATGCATTGACAACGAGAGAATCTGCCTTTGCTTTGTTCACATAAATGCTGGAACCATCGTAGGCTACCAGGTTCTTCTGAATATTGATAACGCCCACATTGCTGGTCTGAGCAGTAGGCAAATTGCTGCCTGGACGCAAGATACCACCTTTCAGGAGATTAATACCCAAAGAGTATCCTACACCGCGAAGCTCACCACTGCCCTGTACATAAAGAACAGTAGGAGCAGTCATGGATGCAGTTGCAGCTGCCTTGTTCAGTTTTACGACTCCATCAAGAATCTTCAGCGACTTGGCATTGGCAAGTACATTCTCAGTAGAGATGGTCCAGATACCCGTACCATTCTTCACCACATAGCTACCATTGATAGAACCCTTGAACTCAAAGTTCGTATTCTTGCCACCAATCGTCAAAGTATTGGTACCAGAACCGAAGTTTCCACCATTACTGATATATCCCGTACCCGTAAGAGCACCGATAGCAAAGTTCTTGCCATTTGTGCAGAATGCATAGTCCTTAGTGAAACGTGAATCAACATTAAGCGTTGCCAAAGGAATACCATAAGTGTTGTTGAAATCGAATACAGGCTCGTAAACATTCTTGGTGCCACGCTTTGCATTGATGGTTCCGGCAAACTTACTCCAGTCGCCCTTGAAAGGACAGCGGATCCAGGTGCCGTAGATATCGATGGTTCCCTCACCAGTCAGCTTACCAGTATAGTCACAACGTCCGTCAGGATACCAGATTCCCGATTTGCCCTTAGGTACATCGATGTTCACATTATCCGAGTTGTTGCTGTAGATACTGTTGGAAGCCTGCAGCACCACCTTGCTGCCATTCAGCACAATCGTCTTGCCATAGAAATGGGCATCCTGGAAGTCATAGACTGTTCCCGCATTGATATAGAGCTTGTCGAAATCGGCTGCACAGTTGAGCTGCAGTGTACCACTACCCAACTTGTAGAGATCACGGTTGGTTCCCTTATTCATCTTGCTGATACCGCCATTAACAATCAGGTTTGTACCTGTATAAGTCTCTATCTGACCGCCATTCTCGCCCAATACAATAGGATGAGAAGAAGTCATGGAAGCATTTAACCACAACTTACCCTGGTTGGACATGGTAATGGTATTGTCGGCTGCACCTAACGAACCATATTCGAGGCCGTCCTTATTGGCAAGCGTTGCTGGTCGGAGATAACCGCCATCAATATAGGTACCGCCCGTATATCGGTTGGTATTCTTGATATTGACTGCACTCTTACCCTTCAAAGTAACAGAGCCATTACCCTCGATAGCACCATTGCCAGACAAGGTATATACCTTACTGTTATTGTCGAAGACGATGTTGCCAGGAGCGAGGTCCTCATTGATCTTTACGGCAGACTTAACGGCAGTATCATCGAAGGTTACGTTATCACCCGAAACGAATTTTTTATCGGAAGAATTGAAGTTCTCCGACTCCATCAGGTCCCATATAGAACCGTTGGCACCAGTCCAGACTACAGACTCGCTGTCGCGTGAATCGCTCACCGTAATAGTCAACTTGCCATCAGCATAATCTAAACTGTATTTCTTGCCAGAGAGGCCTTCCACGGTGATGTCAGCCAAGTTGCCAGTCAGTTCACCTACCTCTGCCAATGTATAAGTACCAGGCTGAGGAGCCGATGTAAACTCGAATACCGGAGCAGAATACTGAGGACCGTTCTCCCATTTCTTCTTCTCGATACTCATCTTGTCAGCCACGAGCTTATCTACATTCTCGCCGTTCACATCGAAGACGATGCGGGCACCGAAACCGAGCTGGAGATCGGAAGTAGTAAGCGTACCCACCTGATCCTTACCGCCCGGACGGATGATAGAACCATAGTCGGCCTTGATACCGCCCTTGAAGTTACCGCCGTTGGAATTCAACTCCGCAAAGCGGTTCAGCCATACCGGACTCTTCTCCATCATTCCGTCAAACTGCAGCGTACCTGCCCATACATCAGTCTTACCAGTGTAGGTCTGGGTTACGTTAGGAAGAACGAGTGTACCGTCGCCCTGCTTCACTAAGCGCATATTGCCAGAGAAAGCACCGCCAGTGAGGGTATGAGTATAGTAGGTATATTTGATTTCAGTATCCTTGACTCTGCACTCGCTCGGAGCCGTACCCTGCACCCATGAAGGAGCATTGTCGGTAAAGATAGCAGGAGCAGCACCATCAGCCACAGCTACCGTGGCATCGCCATTGGTAGAAAGCAAGGCGTGCTTGCCGTCCAAAGACTTGGAGATGGTAGAGGAAACCTCTTCACGACCCGTAGTGGTGAGTGGTGGAGGAGCTATCGTGATGCCTTCCAGTTCACCGAGGAAGTAAGATGTGTGAGGAGGCTGGTTGTATCCGCATGGCTGCCATACCATCGCATTGCGGTACTGATGATCGTACCACAGCGAGTAGTTGCGCCAAGGAGTCGGAGTGGTCGTAGTATAGATGCGGATATTGTTGCTACCCGTGCGCTCTATCACTTCCTCACGCCAGTCGCCGAACACATCGCCCTGGAAACAAGGAGTAGCCTTGGTTCCGTTGTTGGAAAAGGCACCCATCAGAGTTTCTAATGTTCCCTTTCCAGGCTTGGTGATCTCGGTATTATTGAAACACTCCTCCTGCAAATCTCCATCCCAGTAGATACGGAAGTTCATGCTCAGACCATTCGTATTTCTTGTTACATGGTCATTGGTAATGGTAGATATCGGCGTATCATGCGCACTGCGACCTACTGCACCAGGAATGTCATTATAAAAATTACCAGCCAGACAACGACCATCATCATTGGTATCTGTCTTGCGATAATATATCTTGCTCGTAGTTGCATCGCGATAGTTGTTGGAAGGAGCATCCTCATTGCAGGCAAACATCTCCTGACCATGGATATAAGGATTAAAATCACTTACATGCTGAGCATCGCCATGACCGAGACCAGTAGTAGAAAGTCCCTTGCCATTATCGTCGATAACCATAGAACCGAATACGATTTCATCACGTCCGTCCCAATCCACATCGGCTACGATATAGTTGTGATAACCCTGACCATACCAAGGAGACCTCGGCTGGTTATTGGTCCACTGCCAGCGAACTTTCAGGGCATGAGTCTTAGGATCTACATCGTATGCAATAAACTTATGACGGGTATAGATACCACGCGCCAGGAAGATACTTGGATGCTTGCCATCGAGATAAGGAGCACCAAAGAAGAATTTGTTGGAACGGTGGCCGTAGCCATCACCCCAAGCAGCCTTCAGATCAGTCTCTCCTGCTTCCAGACGCTTCAGAGGATAATCTATGCACTGGTATGGCTTACCCGTAGCACCCTCGCAATACCAGAGGAACTCCTTGCCATAATGGGTAAACCATTCTACGGAACCAGAAGCCTTTGGCTCACGATAGTTAGTCCAGGAAGTTCCATTCTTGCCATCGGCACCAATGGTATAAGTAGTGCCATCAGCCATGTGGACAGTAGAGCCTTCTTCAAGTCGCATTACGACTTCTGCCTTGCCGTCCATATCCCAGTCGTAACCGACGATATTCTGCTCGTTGTTCTGGAAGTCGCCCATGTTAGGACCACAGTTCACCCACCAGAGAATCTTACCGTCCTGCTTCAGACAGGCCAGCATAGAATACTCCTTGGTCTCAACGCCATCGATGGTAGGTCCATTCTTAGGATAAAGCTGTTCACCTTCCTGCTGATTGGAGAACTTCATCAGAATCTCCAACTCGCCATCGCCATCCACATCGGCACAGCAGGCATCGTTAGGGATATAAGTTGACTTCAGGGCAGCAGGATACTGGATTTTTACTTCCTTGTAATTAGTGTTGAAAACTGTAGCTTCCTTGGAAGCAGCCTGCTCTACCCCATTCACAACCGCCTTTACGGTATAAGTGCTGCTTGATGAACCAGACTTGTCTGTAAAGTTGGAAACATCGAGGGGTTCTGAGTTTACTTTCATACCATTTCTGTAAAGATTGTACTTTACATCATAGTATTCATCGGCCTGGATACGCCAAGAGCAGTACACACCATTTGTGGTTTGCACTGCAATGAGTCCACGCTCCAACTTATCGGTAAAGCGCTGGGCATTTGCTCCCATACTAACCAATAATGCTAAAGCAGATGTTGCGAGTAGTTTTTTATTCATTATTGTAGGTTTTATTGTTTTTATTCTTGTTTATTGACAATTCATATCGATTATTGTTGTTTATTCAGGTTTAACTGATTTGTTGGCAAAAGTACACATAATATTTGAGAAAGCATCTTTAAAATATGACATTTAACCTTATTATTTTGAGAAAAGGCAATAAAAATGACAAATTAGAAATTACAAATGAGAAATGAGAGAGGAAGGGAAAGAGGAAAGAGAAGGACAGGAAAGAGCAGGACAAGAAAAGAAAAGAGGAAAGAGAAAGGGATGCATCCCTGCATCCCTTTACACGAAAATGATTGATTCAATCTCGGCAAATTATAGAAACCATAATTGCCAATGCTTTATCAATGAAACAAATTACTTAAGCTGAGCACCTGCTACAGAGAATGTCTTGCCATCCTTGACGATAACAACACCATTCTTGGTTACTACCTTCTTCACTGCTGAAGCTGAGGTCTCTGCTGTATTTACATTCTTGATACCAGAAACGCCTGGCTCAAAGCCCTTGTAAGTCATTATCTTAACATAGCAGAGAGCTGTATCGTAACGGTAGAGGTTGAAATTCTCACCTGCTACACAAACAGTTGTCTTGTTGCAATCACCCTTGTCAGGACGGTCGTAACCACTACGAGTATGAACGATGTAGAAGTTTGGCTTCTCTACATCATCAGATGTATATTTAGCATCGAGACTTAAAGTAGCATTGGTAACAGCTGTGTTGTAGTAAACGATTCCCTCGTATGGGAAGATGCTCCATGCAGAAGCTACATACTTAGAGTTGGCAATGAAGTCTGCAGTTGGAGCCAATGGAGCAAATGCTGTTGTTGCATCCTCAGGAACCTGAACATTCCACTTGGCATTGTCGGTACCAATACTTGCCATATCAAAGCAACCAATAGGTTCATCTTGTACAAAGCTAATTTAAGAATGCTTCTGTTTTATTCGATCACTAATCTTGTTTTTAGCTTACCACCAATTCATTTTAGTTGATCACTTCACTATAAGCTCTTGATTTAGTTTATTCCTAACTTCGTTTAAGTCTTGTTTTAGAATTATTTCGGTTGCAAAAGTACAGAATCGATTTATTTTGCTACCTTAAATTTTGATTATTAAACCTATTTTTTTAATAACAAACCTAAAATATCGAATTCTATTTCTTAAAATTGCTTATATTATAATATATAAATAGGTATATTAGAAACGATAATCATAGAAAAATTCTGCATTTCCTTTTTTTTTAGTAACTTTGCAAAAGAAACAAGTTACAACTACCATTTATAACAAAAGATCTATGCAAACAAGTAAATATTTGCTCGCCTCAGAACGGGATGCACAATGGGGGCTCACCATCAGCACTATCGGATATGAGGTGATAGAGCCACACGACAGCTACCCTACCAAGGGACATGCTGACGGCTACTATTTTGATATCAACAAAGGCAGAACGCTGGATGAATTTCAGTTGCTCTATCTGACAGAGGGCGAAGGTGTTTTCCAGTCAGCCCACTGCCCAGAGACCGCCATCAAAGCTGGCGACATCTTCCTGTTGTTCCCTGGCGAATGGCATACTTACCACCCTACTCAAGGAAAAGGATGGAAAAGTTATTGGATAGGATTCAAGGGAAGAAACATTGACGACCGAGTGAAGCATAAGTTCCTCTCTCCAGAGAAGCCAATCTATCACGTGGGGTTTAGCAACGAAATCATCAATCTATATGAGGAAGCACGATACATTGCTCAGGAGGAAGCTGCATACGCCCAGCAAACCTTGGCAGGTATCGCCAACCATCTCATCGGCCTGATGTACTCCTTGGAGCGTAATATTGAATTGAATAAAGATTCAAAGCATGTGGATATCATCAATAAAGCCCGTCTTCGCATCCGCGAATCATTGGAAGGCAACCTTACCATTCAGGAGATTGCGCAGGAACTCGGCATCAGCTATTCTTCCTTCCGCAAACTCTTCAAGGAGCACACCGGTTTCGCACCTGCCCTTTACCAGCAGAATCTGAAACTGCAGAGGGCAAAGGAACTGCTTTCCACTACCGATGATAGCATCAAGGAGATAGCCTACCGCCTTAATTTCGAGTCGCCAGACTACTTCTCTTCAAAATTCAAGAGTCAGACGGGCATGAAGCCTTCAGATTTCAGAAACATGAACAGATAATTCAGAAAAACAGAACAGACTATATCTGAATCATAATAAAATACGTAACTAACATTTATCAACTCATAATTATCAAATGCTTATAGGCTGCTTGCTGAACTAAAGGTTCACAAGCAGCCTTGTCTTATTCCAGCCCATTGGATTATTCCCTTTTTATCCATACACCCCTTTAAGCCTCCCATTCTATGATCCTTCTTTCATCACTTCCCCCAAAAACATCCATCACTTCCCCAATTTTATACTGCCGCCAAATATCAAGGGCTGAAAATCAAAATCCCTTGTTGCATTTCACGATTTAGGTCTATCTTTGCACCGAAAATTTCAACAAAGACTTTGAAGTAACACATAAGGAACTTCGGAATCAACAGAAATTAAACTTAGAAATCAATAACATTAAATTAGACTTAAAAACCTAACAAAATGGAACAAAAGAAATACTTCTTTGCAGTGGATTTAGGTGCCACCAGCGGAAGAACCATTATCGGTAGTTTATCAGATGGAAAGTTCAATCTGGAAGAACTGACACGTTTCGACAATAATCTCATCGAGACAGGCAATCACTTCTATTGGGACATCTATGCGCTTTATCAGGAAATCATCAAGGGCTTGAAACTCGTGGCTCAAAGAGGCATCAACATCCAGAGCATCGGAATCGACACCTGGGGATGCGACTTTGTATATGTGGGCAAGGACGGAGCCATCCTCCGCAACCCTCTCGCCTATCGAGACCCACATACAGTGGGCATGATGGAGAAATACTTCGACGAGCAAATCAGCAAGGAAAAGGTATATGAAAAGACGGGCATCCAGTTCATGAACTTCAACTCCCTCTTCCAGATATACGCTATGCGCAAGGCTGGCAATGTGGCTTTGGAGAATGCAAACAAAATACTCTTTATTCCGGATGCGCTGAGCTATATGCTTACCGGTAACGCTATCTGCGAATATACTGTAGCCTCCACCTCGCAGATTCTCAATCCGATGACAGGCGACCTCGACCAGGATCTTGTTGAGAGTCTCGGATTGAAGCGCGAACAGTTTGGAGAAATGACAGCACCTGCTACCATCATCGGTACTCTCACCGAGGAAGTACAGAAGATAACTGGCTTGAATGCAGTACCTGTCATCGCTGTAGCAGGGCATGATACAGCCAGCGCTGTAGCTGCCGTTCCTGCCAAGAATGAAAAGTTCGCTTACCTCAGTTCGGGCACTTGGAGCCTCATGGGTATAGAGACTCAGAAAGCTATCATCAATGAACATAGCTATGAACTTAACTTCACAAACGAAGGCGGTATCGAGGGCACTACCCGATTCCTCAAGAATATCTGTGGTATGTGGATCTACGAGCGTTGCCGTAAGGAATGGAAAGATGCGGCAGCTGCTAATAACAGTGACCAGACTTGTCTGGGACATGGCGAACTGATTACTGAAGCAATGAAGCAGCCAGCCTTCCAGAGTATCATCAATCCAGACGATGCTGTCTTTGCCAACCCATCCAGCATGGTAGAAGCTATCAAGCAATATTGTGAAAAGACCGGTCAGCATGTACCTGAGAGCTACGGCGAGTTCTGCCGCTGCATCTTCGAAAGTCTTGCCCTTCGCTACCGTCAGGTATTCACATGGCTCAAAGAATTTGCAGATTTCGATATCAACGTGCTCCACATCATCGGTGGCGGTTCACTCAACCAATACCTCAACCAATTTACAGCCAACAGTTGTGGCGTAACCGTACTGGCTGGTCCACAAGAAGGTACAGCTATCGGAAATATCATGCTGCAGGCTAAGGCTTCCGGCTTAGTAAAGGATATCTGGGAAATGCGACAAATCATCGCCAACTCTCTGGAACTGAAGAAATTCGAGCCACAGGACAAGGATGCTTGGGATGCAGCTTACGAGAAGTTTTTAAAGGTAAAAGGGTAAAAAGGTAAAAAAGTAAAAAGGTAAAAAAGTAAAGAAAGAAATAAACAATAAAAGATTAACAATATAAAACTTAAAGACAATTATGAAAGCAGATTTGATTTTGAAGAATTACGAGATTGCAAAAGAGCGCTATGCTGCTCTGGGTGTAGATACCGACAAGGCTATTGAGACATTGGAGAAAACTCCTATATCTCTGCATTGCTGGCAAGCTGACGATGTAGTTGGTTTCGAGCGTGGTGAGGCTGCTTCTGGCGGTATCCAGAGTACAGGTAACTATCCTGGCAAGGCTCGCAATATCGATGAACTCCGACAGGATATTGAAAAGGTAAACTCTCTCCTCGCTGGTACCTTCCGTCTCAATCTCCATGAGATATATGGTGAGTTCGGGGGCAAGCAAATCGACCGTAACGAGGTAACCGTAGATCAGTTCACAGGTTGGATGCAGTGGGCAAAGGAGCAGAACATGAAGCTCGATTTCAACTCTACTTCTTTCTCTCACCCATTGAGTGGCAACCTCACTTTATCAAACCCAGAACCTGCTATCCGTGAGTTCTGGATTGAGCACACCAAGCGTTGCCGCCGTATCGCTGATGCTATGGGTAAGTTCCAGAACGATCCATGTATCATGAACATCTGGATACACGATGGCTCTAAGGATATCACTGTAGAGAAGGGACGCTATCGTGAGATTTTGAAGAACTCTCTTGATGAGATCTTGGCAGAGGAGTTGCCTAACATGAAGTCTTGTCTCGAAGCTAAACTCTTCGGTATTGGCTTGGAGGCTTATACCGTAGGTTCTCACGACTTCTACGCTGGCTACTGCGCTAAGAACAATGTGATGTACACTCTCGACACAGGTCACTATGAGCCAACAGAGAACGTATCAGATGCAGTTTCAGCACTCCTGCTCTTCGTACCAGAGTTGATGCTCCATGTATCTCGCCCAATGCACTGGGATTCAGATCACGTAACACTCTTCGACGACAATACTCGCAACCTCTTCTCAGAGTTGGTTCGCGCCAATGCCCTCGACCGTGCTCATATCGGTCTCGACTACTTCGATGGTTCTATCAACCGTATCGGTGCTTACATCATCGGTGTACGTGCTGCCCAGAAGTCATTGTTGCAGGCATTCCTTGAGCCTCTCGACACCCTCCGCAAGTACGAGGATGAAGGCAAGCTCTTCCAGCGTCTTGCTCTCTTGGAAGAAGAGAAGACATTGCCATTCGGCGCTGTATATGATTACTTCAACCTGAAGAACAACATTCCTGTTGGTGAGGAGTATATAGCTGACATTGAGAAGTACGAGGCAGAAGTTCTCGCTAAGAGAAACTAACATATAGATTTACAATGAGTGAAGCGTGAAGTTGGGAAGAAATCAAGTGCAAGCAGGCAAACTGATTACTTACATCTTCATTCTTCACTCTTGTACTTATCTTCAAACCAGAAAATTACTACAAACTTATATCAAAAATGGAAATATTAATAGGACTTTTAATCATAGCCGTGGGTGCCTTCTGCCAATCCAGTTGCTACGTGCCAATCAACAAGATCAAAGATTGGAGTTGGGAATCCTACTGGTTGGTACAGGGCGTATTCGCCTGGTTGATACTGCCCTTCTTGGGAGCTTTATTGGCTGTACCAGACGGACATTCTTTCTTTGAATTGCTCGATGGTAACGGATTCAATGTAGCGATGACCATGCTCTTCGGTGTACTTTGGGGCGTGGGTGGTTTGACTTTCGGTCTCTCTATGCGCTATCTCGGTGTGGCCCTCGGCCAGAGTATCGCCCTTGGAACCTGTGCAGGTCTGGGTACCATCATGGGACCCGTTTTGCTCAACATCTTCTTCCCAGAGATGAATGCCCTCTCTTCGCTTACATTCAGCGTGATACTCGGTGTAGTGGTTACCCTCGTGGGTATCGCCATCATCGGTGTAGCAGGCAGCATGAAAGCAGCATCACTGTCAGAGGAAGAAAAGAAGGCAGCAGTGAAGGACTTCAACTTCCCTAAGGGTCTTGCCATTGCTCTCCTTGCTGGTTTCATGAGCGGTTGCTTCAACGTAGGTCTTGCCTTCGGCAGCGACATTCATTTCGGCAGTTTCACTCCCGACATGTACAAGACACTCCCTGCCACTTTCTTCGTGACACTGGGCGGTTTTGTAACCAATGCCATCTACTGTTTCTATCAGAATACCAAGAACCATACTTGGGGCGATTATCAGAAACAGGAAGTATGGGGCAACAACCTTCTGTTTTGTGCCCTTGCCGGTGCCTTGTGGTACAGTCAGTTCTTCGGCTTGTCATTGGGCAAAGGATTCCTCACAGAATCACCCGTTCTCACTACCCTTTCCTTCTGCATCCTGATGGCTCTCAATGTGGTATTCTCCAATGTATGGGGCATCATTCTGAAAGAATGGAAAGGCTGTTCGGGCAAAACCATTGGCGTGCTGCTGGTAGGTATATTAGTACTCATCGTCTCTTGCTTCTTGCCTCAGCTTATCTGATGCAGATAAATACCTATGCCATCAGAAATCAATCGTATAGCAATTTGCATTTGTATAACAAGTAAAAAAACATAGAATAACATATCTATATTGCCCAGATTTGGCTCACCTATTTGGGCACTTGTTGACCATCTCGTGAGCAACAGTTGCTCGTCTCATGTTCATCGGTTCCCCATCACGTGATCCCCGAGGGACCGCTTGAAGGTCATGGCAGACTAACAGCATATAACAATAAACCCCGAACATTTCACAATGTCCGGGGTTCATCATCTTTACTCTTAAAACCTAAATTCTAACCTATAGCATGTGTCGCATAACACATCAAAACTAAAATCTACAAAACCATAGTTGTATGTAAATAAATAAATGTATCTTGGTTTATATATGTATTTGAGGATACTATATATTTGTTACAATTTAAATAATAATGAAGACTTGAAGCGACAATTATCGAGGGAGATTGAAAGCCTTAGTCATTTCAGCCATCTCCTCTTGACTCATTCCATCAGGCTCGAATCCCATGCACTTGGAATCAATGTAGATCTTAGCACTCTTAGAGAGCACGTCAATCTGATCGAAAGCATCCATCACATCCAAACCCTTGGCAAAGACGCCATGCTTCTCCCACATCACTACATCATAATCCTCCAATTCCTTCAGAGTCTCTTCAGCCAATTTCAGACTGCCTGGCAACTGGTAAGGAACGATACCTAAACCGAGCGGACAGAAAGCCTTGGTCTCTGGAATCATACTCCAGAGCAAGTTGCTCAACACATCCTTGCCCATGAAAGCCTTGTTGTGGCTCATGGCAATCAACTCGATAGGATGAGTATGAACAGTAGCCTTATAGTTGCTTCCTTTCTCGATCAGACGAGCATGAACGCTCAAGTGACTTGGAAGTTCAGAGGTAGGCATTACAGGATTATCTGCGATAATCACATAGCTGGCGCAATCGTCTAAGATACGGATGATAGAACCATTATCCATAGGCCATCGAGCCAAGTCGCGCATACGCTTACCAGTACCCTTACAGAAGAAATAACATCCATTCAAGGCAGGCAAAGCAGTACCGATCTGTTTCACCTCACTGATGGCAGGCAAAGCCTTGATTTCGTCATCCACCAAGTCGGTGATGTTGACAGTGATATTACCGCCATTACGTTCAGCCCAACCGTTTTGCCAGAGATATCCGGCAACTTCTGCAATCTTATCAACCTCCTTTTTCAAGGCAGGACGACCTTCTAAAATGCTACTCATTTTTAAATAATATATTTATTTGTTTTTAGTCTTATTTAAATTCGAGTGCAAAATTAAAGATTTCTCCGTTTTGCCTACCTTCGGTTTTGATATTTTGGCTATGAGTTTTGGCAAATACCATTTTTTGCTGTCATTACAGTCAGGAATTACAGTCACTTACTTTTTAGTAATGAATTCCCTATCTTGATACACATTTTTACTTTTCTGTACACAATAAAGATAAGATAAAGCATTCACCTGCGCTGCATCACCAGAGACCTTACTCAATCCCAAAAGTTGACCAAATTCCTGATGGATTAATTTCTGTAATTCTACTGGCTTAAATGATTTCTTGAAATCATGCCCAATATTTATACGAAAAGATAATATTTCACCAGTACGTGGATGCACTGTCTTCTGAGAGGAAACTCCAACCTTTCCCATGTCGTAAGACACTAAAAAAGGTACAGAGGCTGCATCGATTCCTGACTTGATGGAATTCAAATGAATTCTCAATTTAACTTTTGCCTTTGCCAAAGATTCGTTCCATGATAAAATTCCCTTCTGCAAAGCCTCTTTATACTTATTAGGAACCAGACTATCAACATAGACCATACAAGCACACTTCGGCTGTAGCCTCATCACCAGAGAATCATCAACAACCGTATAAGGATTCTGTGAATAATCCTTGAAATGAATAGTTTGAATATCCAGACCCTCAGTAGCTAAGCGTATAGGCATATCCTTCTCCGGTAAGAGTCGGAGACAGATACTCAAATATAAGGGTTTACTTCCATTCGGCAAAATAATAGCCATACTGTTGAATGCATATTGCTCTGACTCTGCCTCATGGTATCTGACCACCTTCAGCACCACTTCTTCTCTTCCAGAAGAGTTCCCCTTCTGCAGTGAAACAACTTGAACAGAATTCAACTTACTCATATCTGGGTCCAACGAACGAACATCCGGGTACTGTGAATAACTCACCCATTCTTTTTCCCCCTTCACAACATCAGTAATATCTATAATTGGATTGCCTTCTTTGGATATAGCGACTGCAGGATATTCCTCACCAGCAACAGGCACATTAGAAGCTCTGAATGCATCCCAGTATGTACTTTTCCTATCCATGATGCGCTCAGTGTAGAACGGTTGAAGAAACTCAACGGTCATCGAATCTGGTATGGACAAACGCACTACACCCAATGAATTGACAGAACGGTTGATCATACCAAAGCCATGATCTATCTGCCCACTTACCTCTATCTCACGACCGTTCCACTTTCTTGGGAATTCCATATAAACACGATTACCTTCCTGATAAACAGGAAAAGCGCCATCCGTCTTTTTCATATTTTCCGATAAGAATTCAGCAAATGGCTTAGGAACAACTGTTTGTTTTTCATCTCCCATAACCTGTAGCAGGCTAAAAGAAGAGAATAAGAAAAACATAATTAAAAAGCTTTTATAATGTTTCATCATTTGATTATGAGTCAATATTAAATGATATTTATATCTTTTTCTGGTCTAAAATAGAAGACTGAATATGCGACAGGATTACCAGTTCTTATAAGCAGTCTCCATCTTTTCCTTCATCGTTTTCACCTCAGTCAATAGCGTCTCCAATGTTTTGACAAGAATCTCATCCTTCTCTTTTGCCTTGGCTTTCTCTATTCGCTCCATTGCATAATCGAAATGCTGTTGTTGCTCTGATTTAAAATGTTTGATTTCCTTCTTTCTATCTGCATGAAGATGTGACATGATTTTGGAATCAAAAAGCCAACCGGGAGGAGTTACCACATAATCTTGCAAGAATTTCAAGACTTTTTGTGTATATTCAGGGGTATCATAATGATTATCACCATAATAATAACCACCCAGATGTGCAAACACATGACCAGTCCAGAGGTTATAATGCTCTATCAAAGCCTTATACCGTCCTTCCATCACTTGCTTTTCCAAGTTCGTTTTCGGATTCCAGATATCAAGAGAACATAAGTATTTGAGATTTTCGATACCACAACTGTTGATAGCCACATGGTCATTACCCAAGTCTTCTTGTTGCGAACGGATATCCCGAGCATCATAGAAAGCTAATTCTGGACATTCCTTTTTCTTTTGCTCATACCATTTCCATCTGGCATTTTCTTGCTCTTCTGGTGTATTACCTTCAAACTCCCGATACCCCCATTCTATTGCCCAACGGTCGTATTCACCCAATTGAATACGGCGATTGCGAAGCGCTACATGATCACCCGGACGAAGAGCATAATTGAAACGAACATAGTCCATAATAGAACTACCCATACCATGCTTGTCCAGATAATCATTATCACGGAGATTTTCTATAGAAGCATGGCTACTACCACTATGATTGTGCTCTAATCCCAAACTGTGACCCACCTCATGGGTTATCACCATCTTCAACAGCTCACATTGCAATGACTCTGGCAAGATAATCTTACGAGCCTCTGGATCAACAGCACCACATTGAGCAAAATACCAATTCTGCACGATATTCATCACACTGCTGAATACCCCGACATGACAACCGTTGATTTCTCCGCTTCTTCCCTCACAAGGCGTAGGTCCATAAGCATTACTCGTGGCCGATATCTTCCAGGAGATATAAGGATATCTGCTATCATACATACAGAAATCAGGATCTTCCTTCGGTGTAGGTGCCAAACGGGCATCAATGGCATTTTTAAAACCTGCCTGTTCGAACGCAGGACGCCATTCACGGACCGCCTCAATGATACACTTCTGATACATCTTCGGGAACTGCCGATCTACATAGAAGATGATAGGATGCACCGGTTCCACCAATTCTCCCCTGCGATACCGTTCTCTATCCTCAGGACGGATTTCCAACCGCCAACGCTTAATGACAGGAAGGCGACTTCGGATACCATCTGTAGAAAGCACAAACTTGTTGATTTCAAAAAACGATTTTCCGTCACCACGTTTCACAGATATAGGCTGTTTAGGCATAAGACTGATACAGACTCCAGTTTCCCAAATGCCCTGATAATTCTGGATTGGCTTACCAGGAAGAGGCATTGCTAAATTACTGTAGGTGCGCGACATACGCAACAGAATACAATCATTCTTACCTTTCACATCGAGGATGCGGTCTTTTTCCTTATTCCGCATGCTGATCTTCATGTCGTAATAAGCAGGTTCCATGCCAAAGAGGGTAAAGTTCTTCAATGTATTTCCTATCTCTATAAGCGTATGCCCATTGCTTTCCTGTATGACAGGCAAACGCTTGTAGAGACGCTCCTGCGGAGTGAGCATCGCTATCTTAGAAAAAACACTTGTAGAATCTGCCAGTATCCACTTATGCTGCGGATCCGTCATATACACCTCCCCATCTTGCTTACGAAGCGAAAAGAAAAGGGGGCCGATGAGGTCACCTGCATAACCATACTTAGTTTCACTACTTCGGTTTGGATTTTCGGGAGCACTCAAAATGGTAGTAGTAACACTGTACTCACGGCCGAAAAGCGAATCAGGAATCGACCAGTACATCTTACCATCAGACTCAAAAGTATCAAACATTCCTTTTGTCAACTTCGCATCAGCAGGAAGAGTACCAACAAACGGATTCTGCCCGCTCGCTATGAGCGAGCAGGCAGAACTAAATACTACAGATAATAATATTCTTATTTTCATCATGGATTATTCTCAGTCATTAGGATTATCTCAAAACAAATCTTGAGATTATTCATAATTATAAGAGATATCTACAATCTTGCCAAATCTATTATTTGCATCCTGGAAAATGTAAGAAGCATTTTCACTCCTATCTACATCACCCGCAATAGTCAGTTTCAATTCGCCCAGCAAACCCTGACCTGCAGAAGTATTGATACCGAATCCGAGAATCATGCCATTACCATTTTCTGCATCCTCAGGGTCGCGGAATTTCAGGCAAGCAATCTTGGCATTAGCATCAGCGTCATAACTGTAGATTTTCTCAATCTTCTGACGCTCCATATCTATACGATACACGCTATTACCAGCAGCCATGAAAATGAAATGGGCTGAATATGCTTGAGAAGCTGCAAATTTGGCAGTTTTCAAATCGATGGAAGGATCCAGATCGATTGTATATTTTCCTGCACAAAGCGGATCATCCGCATTGCTGAAACGGAAAACAGTAATCTGTGAAGCCCCTTCACTTGCCATAACGGCATAAGCATAGTTACCATTATCTCCGCCACGCAAGATATCAAGTATCTGCAGAGACGCATCTACATTGCTTGGATCAAAGGCATAATTGCCGTCGGCATCCTCAGACAAATCACGGAACACCAATGGCTTTATGTCCGTCCATTGGGAACCCTTACGATAATACTGAGAGATGCGATAGGATGTGCCGAGATAATCAAACGGGGTAGAAAAAGCACTACCGATGCGGAAGCGATGAGTTGCTGGATTATATGCCAGGACATAATTACTGAAAGTAGCAGAACATGTAGGTAGAAATGCTACTTGTTTTTCCTCACCATCGGAATTAACCTGCTTATCATATACGGAATATGGAACACACCAACCGTCATCGTATGCGAAATAAGCCTTTTTGTCCGTCACAAACATCTCACCCTTCTTGTCCATTTTGTAATAAGACAAATTGACTGGTACTTTGTTAAGTGCATTCTCAAACAGAATTTTATTAGTACCATACTTCATGGTGAGTGTACTTGGAGAATATGTTGCAATATTCTTATCCGTGGCAATTGTCAGGTTGGCAAACTTCGTTCCGCCCATAGAACCATAACCATAATTACCCTTGGCAGCAATAGCCAATGGCTTACCCTCAAGAGCAAAAGACTCACCAGTTTCTGACTTAAACACATCAGCATAGGCAAAGAAGCCATCTGGATTACCCTCAATAGCTCCTACAATGCCCTTCTGATCGGCATCTTCCTGAAGCACAAACCAAGCAGGATTCAAAGGCTTGACTACAGCAACCTTGCCCAACTGATACCATTTCTGACCTGTGGTTTTATCGGTAACAATGAGCATCATACCAATACTCTCTGGATTATTTGGTTCTACTTTTACCTGACAAATCTTTCCTGTAGAATAATCCGTATAGTCAGCAAGACGCATAGAACCAATCTTAGCATCCGGCTTCAATTTTTTCCATTCAAAAGTAAGATTGTCCTCATTCTCGGCAAGAGTTTGTGTCAACTCAGGCGTCAACGTAACCGTTGCAGGGTTCTCCTTTGGCATGCGGATTTTTGCCTCAGGGATTTCCACCTTCATATCATTCACTGCATGATAATCATAATTGCCCTTGTCATCATAGCAGCTCTGGACGAGCGTCATAGACACCAAGCCCAGAATATATAAATATATTTTTTTCATGATTTACTCTTTTTTTATTCTTCTTCATCTGGGAAGATATCGTTACCATTTTCATCAAGTATTGGACCATGCTCTGCTTTATAAGCCTTATAGGCTGCATCCAGTTGCAGGATGGCAGCATTAGCCTCATCATCATCGTATGCATAACCATCAGGAGTAATGAAAGAATCAAGTGTTCTTCCCCATACGTCCATCATATAGCAATACTTGATAGGACTGAAGTCACCTACACCCAACCAATACCAATCGTTCCATGTCTTAGGCTCTGTAATATCCCAAACGTAGTTGACCTCTACCGAATTATCCTCTACAAATCCTTTTTCAAACTGATGGTTTGGATTGGTAAGATCAAATTCCAGATTACAACCATAGGTTTTTCTACCTGTCTTATAGGCAGGACGCTTAACCTTGAAATATACATACTGGCATACAGTATCAAGAGCCGAATAAGTATATTTGTCATCCAACTGAATGTCAAGGGTATTGGAATAGGAGTTGTTTTCTGTCTTCTTGATGCAGAAATCACGATTGGCCGTAAGTAAATCTCCCATAATTCTCACACGTACACTATCACGGCGATAAGGGTCTGTTTTCATCTTCACATAGTCGCTATCGCGCAATTCACTATAAATTGTACGATAGTCGAAGTTGATGCGAGCTTCCTGACTGTACATGTCAATTTCTTCTTTCGAACAACTGGTAAGACTCAAGAACAGTACCAGCGCCGACATATAAAACAATATTTTTTTCATATTTTTCAATCTTCTTATTTTGTAGTATTATTGCCAAAGATCTTTTCATTGTCTGGCAATGGCATCTGATATTCTTTACTGGTCATATTGGCTACACCACAACCATAGTAGGTGGTATAGTGATGAGCTTTCAGGAAGAAGAACAACTGACCTTCAGCATAGTACTCCTTGCGATATTCTTTCATGATTTCATTGATACGACGAGTCTGCTGTTTGTTTTCTTCAGAAGTAACATCCTTATCATCATAACCCAATGTATGAATTTCATCGCTATATGGAATACCGCGTGAAAGTCTGACTGTATTCAGAGCCTCAGCACTCGTTTCTGCATTTGCTGCACACTCAGCAATGATATAGTACATCTCCGGTAAACGAATCAATGGAATTGCATCTGCACCTCTATATAAATATGTATCGGCCAAAGGAGCCTGATTATACTTCAGACAGAATGCATACTGATGGCTCTCGTCCCAGTTGAATGCTACAACATTCTGGCGCCAGTCAGAAGTGATACCTTCATACACCTTAGTAAACATATCTGCAGTCATACCATAACGCTGCTGTACACTTGTATTTTCCATATCCATACTGTTTTTGATAAGCGTATTGTTCAACTGATTTACAGAGAGACCGAAAATCTGCTCACCATAACGGATGGAATTGTAATTGGATGCTGTCTGACTCTTATACAGAGTAAAGTACTTGTTGGCATTGATAACCTCCTGAGCATACTGGACTGCAAGATCGTTCTGACCAGAATAGCAATATACACGAGCCATCATTGCCTTGACAGCATAAAGATTCATACGAAACTCACGGTTTGAAAGGAAATCTGTACGCTGATCTATAGCTGTATGGAAATCACATGGATCATTATCTTTCAAGAGAGCCTCTGCAGCCTTCAGGTCTTCCAAGATTTTCTCTACCACCTGATTAGCAGGCAAAACCGGTGTCGGTTCTTTATCGTATGTAGTCTTGTATGGAATAGCAGCATCTGTTGGATGCTCACTATAAATAGGACCGAAAAGACGCAAGAGATCAAAATAGATGAAAGCACGCAAACCCAATGCTTCTCCCTTGATACACTCATAGTAATGTGGGGTCTTCAATACATCTCGATGGGTCTCAATATTCTGCAGCAAATTATTCAGGTTTGCCACTACATTATACATTTCGAGATAGAGATTATCCTTCTTACTCAAAAACTGGTTGGTATAATCGAATACAATAGCCTGGTTGTACACGCTATTTGTATTATAACGAGGATAATCACAGTATAGACCAGCCAACTCATCCAGATAACCATATTTCATGTCACCCGCATAAAGATTAGCAGTACCCAACTTTAGGTAAGCGCCCGTAAGGATATCCTTGAATCCTGACTCCGACTCAAACATCTTGTCGGCAGGGATTCTGTCCTTTGGTGATACATCAAGCCAATCATTGCAGGAAGTCAAACCTCCCATCAAGACTGCGAACACCAATATATAGAAATATTTCTTCATAATTATATTCGTAATTTATTGATTAGAATGCTACGTTCAATGAGAAAGTAAATTGGCGGGAGAATGGATAGTCGAGACCACGCTCACGCTTTACCGATGAGAGGTAAAAGAGGTCTTCCATGGTGAAGCCCAACTTAGCAGATGTCAACCCCCAGTTTTTGAGGAACTTAGTATTCTTGGTATCTGCACGATAGTAGAATGAAAGGGTGCTGCCCTGGAATACATTCTCATCCATCACAAAACGGGAGGTTGCCTTGGTACCCTGACCATGTGGGTTGAGTGCACGGAACTGGGAATGATCACCAGGTTTCTGCCAGCGCAACTGTGTAACACGACGGTCGGCATTGTAAACCAAATCGGCATTCTCTACCTTGTCAACCAAAGTCTGGTTATATACCTGTCCTCCAAACTTATAATGGAAACTTACATCCATTCCCCATCCCATATAAGTAAAGGATGAGTTGATATAACCCTGCCATGTAGGCTCTGTATTACCCATTGGTACGGCATCCACACCACTATAGTTGGAAGCACTTGTCAATTCTCCATTACGCTTTACGAGAACTTCATCGCCAGACGCTGGGTCTATACCGAGAGAAGGAACAACCCAAATACTGGACATAGAATAACCTTCCTCATAACGTGGTAAAGGACTGTCCGTCAGTTTCTTAGTACTCGACTCGTTAATATGGCGCATAGCCTCTGAAATTTCTACGAGTTTATCCTTGTTGTGAGAACCATTTACGGTAATTGTCCAATAAGACTGCTTAGCAGCATTACGGTATGGGATTCCTGAGAGACTGATTTCCCATCCCTTATTCTCTATCTTACCTACGTTCTCTGGATAACTGGTGAAACCGACAGATGGAGCCAATGTCACATTGGTCACCAAGTTATTGGTTACCTTGTTATAGTGTTCGATTCTTGCTGTGATACGATGATCGAGGAAACCCAACTCCAATGCAAGGTTGGTATTCTTGGTTGTCTGCCACTTCAGATTCTCATTATGCATCGCCATGATGTCTGCACCTGTACCATCAGAAGACAGATAAGGCAGAAGCAATGAATAGTTATAGTAGCTATGAGCCTGATATGGTGAGAAGCCCTGCGCACCAGTTGTACCATAAGTACCACGGATAACAAAGTCAGAAAGCCATGGAATATCCTTGAAGAAAGCCTCCTTCTTTACATCATAACGAAGACCGGCAGACCAGAATGGTGCCCATCTATTGTTGGTACCAAACTCAGAAGAACCATCCAGACGGACATTGAAATCTACAGAATATTTATAAAGATAAGAATAACCGGCACTGAGCACCCAACCGATAGAGCGACTTGTATTCTCGCTTCCCGTCACCTTATCATTGTATTTCTTACCGAAGAGCAGGTCATCCATATTATCATTTGGGAAACCAGTCACATAAGTTCCATAAGAATCAGTACTGTTCTCAAGAATACTCATGCGGGCATTGGTAGTAATGTAATGATCCTTAATCTGCTTATTCCAACTGGCAGTCAAATCCACGCCCCAATTGACAGCCTCATTCTGTGTACGGCGATAATCACCTTTCAATGTCGGATCAGTAATTCCATCAAAAGCAGTATGCTGTGCAGGACGGAACACGTCACGATGTCCCACACTCTTAGAGAGTGAGAAAGCACCTTCAAAACGAAGTTCATTGGTAGGATTGTATTCTACTTTGAACAATTCACGCACAGAGAAGTTCTTGCTCTTATCCTTGCTGTGGAAAGTTGTGTTATAAAGAGGGTTAGGATAAGAGGCGGTAGCAGAGTTGGTGGCAGAGAAATCATCAAGCATCTTCTTCATGTTACCATTCTCGTCGTATGGAGTCAGATATGGATTCAATTTTGTGTATTCGCTAAAACTTCCATAGTTAGACTCATTAGCAGTAGAATTTTCGAGAGTGATACTGTTTTTCAACAATACCTTCTTCATGCGATACTGGAAGTCGAGCATACCGGTAAGTACATCACGACCACTATTTTTCATCACACCAGGTGAGTTATTGTAACCAACATACATACGATAACGCAAAGCCTCATCACCACCCTCCAAGGTTACAGTATGACGCTGCTGTACGGATGTACGCAATGGCTTGCTGAGCCAATATGTATCTACACCAGAGAGAACGTTTTTAAGTTTAGACTGGTAGAGATTCCATCTATCAATCGTTTCACCACCATCAGTATAGACTCCAGCCTTATATTCTGCATCCAGTTTCTCACGAGCATTCATCAGATTATAGCCTGTCAGGTCTGGTGCCTCGATGCGCATCTCACCACCATATGTAACCCAAATTTTGCCTGGTTTAGGAGTTTTACTTTCGATTACAATAACTCCATTTGCTGCTCTGGAACCATAGATAGCAGTAGCAGCAGCATCTTTCAAGACAACAATCGATGCAACACGATCAGGGTCGAGGTCAGAAAGAGTCTGTACGGAGATTTCAAATCCGTCCATGATAAGAAGCGGCTGATTGGCATAAGTCTCATATTCTCCCTGTACAGCCTGTACATCAGAAGATGTCGTACTCAAATCCATACTGGCACCACCACGCATACGCATATCAGGAAGACTGTTTGGATTTGAACCAGCCAGATTATTCTCCATGATATTCAAACCTGGAGCCATTGCTGCTATAGACTTCGCAATATTGTTGGTACTGAATTTCTTGAGATCTTCTCCCTTGATAGTTACTGCCGAACCCGTAAAACCTTCTTTTTTACGGTTGAACATACCAGTAACCACCACATCATCAAGGTGCTTACTGTCTGATTGCAGCGTTACCTTCATGTTGGCAGAAGGGGTTGCAAAAGTCGTTACCAAACCGATATAAGAGATTTTCAACTTGCTATTAGCTGGGACGTTTGACAACTGGAAACATCCGTTTTCATCTGTTATAGCTTGTGCCTGTCCACCTCCTACCATAATGCTGGCGCCTATAACAGGCATACCATCTTCGGCAGAGATTACGACTCCTTTTACAGTAGAGAGGATTTTACCTCCACTCAACTCTTTTGCATGTTGGTTTGTTCCTGTTTGCTGTGCCCTGGCATACTGCGCAGAACCCACAACAGAGAGCATGGCCAAAGTTGCAATCATCATGTGATTTTTTCTCATGAACCTTGTCTTTAATAAATTATACTCGTTGATATGTTATTATTTTCTCGTTGACTTATGAAAGTGACCAATAGATTTTTCTCAGTGCAAAGGTAATATTTTTTAGGAGAAATCAAGCAGAAATTCCAAAAAAAATAAATAATTAAATAAAATTAATAAAAATCGTCTACATTATTCGGTCTTTAAGAATACACAAACAAGTTATTTGCTATATCGAAACAAGTCATTTAAGGGTCGCCAATAAGTCACTTAGAGGTCGTAAACAAGTCATTTAGAGGTCATAAACAAGTCACTTAGAGGTCGTAAACAAGTCATTTACAACCAGTAAACAAGTCATTTGTAATCAGTAAACAAGTCACAGAAAATCTTTGAGCAATTAATTCGAGAACAAATAAGTTTACAAAATTGCCAAAAAGTGACAGTGACACCTATTTTTCAACTTTTATTTTATGCATTGGAGACACTACCCTCCAATTGGATGTCTCCCTTTGATTATCAATCTTTTATATATTTTCGCGCGGTAAGTCATATAAATATACTTATCAAAAGTGTCACCTGTCACCGTTTTCTGCTGAGCCCTTTATTGGAGTCAGTTTATAGGGTGACACCTGTGACACGAGTTTTCTGTATCCTGCGACACCTTTGTCACCCATACGACACCAAGAAAGTATTTTACATTATTTGCCGTAGGCTTTCTTTTTATTCATATTTCTCTTAATTTGCTGGAATTCTCCAATGCCATGCAAATCAACTATAATTGTGATACGAAGCTTTTACCGACATGACAGTTAATATTTGTAACCGATTTGTAATATTCTGCAAACTTCACATACGTTTTAAAGCGGGGAAAGCACTCAGGAGAGCTGCTTTCCCCTATTTTTTGACCTATCATCTTACATATTTGGACTATTTTGTTTTTTTAGGAATAATAACCTTGCTCGTATTGTTTTTTTTTCTATCTTTGCAAAAGATAAGCTGCACTCGGCAATTAGAAAGGGCACCGAAAAACAGCTTTTCAGTTGAATAACTTAAAAACCAACAACAATATGGACAAGATACTAAAAACGCAATATGTCGGATTTTCCTTTGCATTGGCTCTGCTGTCATCTCTCGGCAGTCAGGCTCAGTCGCATTCTGGTGCACTGTCGCTCCCTACCCCTACTCAGGAAGCCAAACCTGGTGTAAGATGGTGGTGGATGGGGTCTGCTGTAGATAAAGAGAACCTAAAGTGGAACCTCGACGAATATGCCAAGGCTGGCATTGGAGCCGTAGAAATCACGCCACTCTATGGTGTGCAAGGAAATGACAAAAATGACATTCCGTATCTCTCTCCGAAATGGATGGAGATGCTCAAATTCGTAGAAGAAGAAAATAAGAAGGTAGGTATTGAAACCGACATGGCTACTGGTACCGGCTGGCCTTTTGGTGGTCCTTGGGTTCCTATCAATGAAGCTGCCTGCAAGGCTGTATTCGTAGATACCATCGTGGATGTGAAACAGAAATTGATGGAGATTGAATTCAACGTTCCTCAGAAAGAGCGTGACTTTGCCAAACTGAAACTCATCAAGGCATATCCTGTTGAGGGACAGAACAGGAAAAAGCGTGTCATCGCTCTCTACGAAAGCCGCACCCGACAGAAAGTTAAACGTGCTGCACCGGGCGGAGAAGGATACGTCATCGACCACTTTGACTCCACTGCCGTGGCTAATTATCTGGCACATATCGATAGTGCCTTCGTTGCCAACAAGATTCCTTATCCACATACCTTCTTCAATGATAGTTATGAGGTATATGGAGCCAACTGGACTCCTAACCTGCTGACAGAATTTGAGAAGATGCACGGATATAAACTGCAGGACAAGTTCCCTGAATTCCTTGATGGTGATGCCGTGGTGGTAAGCGATTACCGTGAAACATTAGGCGATATGCTGCTCCATAACTTCACCGAACAGTGGACCAAGTGGGCAAACAAGCGTGGTGCCATTACCCGCAATCAAGCTCATGGTTCACCAGCCAACCTCATCGACTGTTATGCCGCCGTAGATATCCCTGAGATAGAAGGATTCGGTCTTACTGATTTCGGCATCAAGGGCTTACGCAAGGATCCGGGCAAGACCCGTCCTAATTTCAGCGACCTCAGCATGCTCAAGTATGCACCATCTGCCGCCCATATCACAGGCAAGAAATATACCTCCAGCGAGACCTTTACCTGGCTCACCGAGCACTTCCGCACTTCCCTGAGTCAGATGAAACCAGATATGGACCTCATGTTCTGCGCAGGTGTGAACCATATGTTCTTCCATGGTACAGCCTACTCGCCTAAAAACGACCCATGGCCAGGATGGAAGTTCTATGCATCGGTGGATATGAGTCCGACCAACAGTATCTGGCGCGACGCACCGGAACTGATGAAGTACATCACCAACTGTCAGACCTATCTGCAGTGGGGGCAGCCAGACAATGATTTTCTGGTATATCTGCCGGTAAGAGATATGTGGCGCAAGGATACCAAGAACTGGTTGATGCAGTTCGACATCCACTCCATGGCGAAGAAAGCACCGGAATTTATCAAGGTGATTCTCGACATCGACAAGGCTGGTTTCGACTGTGACTACATCAGCGACAAATACCTGCGCGCCTGTACCTTTAAAGATGGTATGATCGAAACTGCTGCTGGTACCCGCTACAAGGGCATCATCATCCCAAGCAACAATATCATGCCAAGCGATGTAATCCAACATATATCCGACTTGAAGGCGCAAGGAGCCAAGATTATCAAGGGCGACAACATCAAGGCGATGGAACAAGCTGCAAAACCGGAGATGATGAAAAAGAACCTGGGCTTGAAGATGATCCGCCGCAACAACAGCATCGGTCATCATTACTTCATCGCCAACCTCACCGGCAAGGATATCACTTCTACCGTAGCACTGGCGGTAAACGAGAAGAACGGTATCTGGTATAACCCTATGACGGGCAAATATCACAAGGTCACTATCGGCGATAAGGGCATCGAAGTGAACCTGAAGAGTGGCGAGAGCCGCATTCTCATCACCTCGGATAAGCCTGTAAGCGAATGGAAACTCGGTTCCAAGGTGAAGGTAAGCGAAAAGGAGAAGTTTGCGGCTTCGGACAGCAAGACCATCGACCTGACCGCCAATAGCTGGAAACTGTCATTCACAGAGGAGGCTCCTAAGGTGGGCGAGATCTTCAACCTCAAGGGCTTGAAGAGTTGGGAAAATCTCAGCGAAAAGGCTAAGGTGATGATGGGAACAGGTGTTTATGAAACCACCTTCAAACTGTCGAAGGATGATGCACAGAAACAGTGGGCTATCGACTTAGGTGATGTCCGTGAAAGTGCACGCGTCTATATCAATAATAAATATGTGGGCTGCGCATGGGCGGTACCATATATCCTCAACTGCAAAGACGCACTGAACAAGGGCAAGAATACTATCCGCATCGAGGTAACCAACCTGCCTGCCAACCGCATAGCAGAACTCGACCGACAGGGTGTGAAATGGCGCAAGATGAAGGAAATCAACGTGGTGGATATCGACTACAAGAAGACCACTTACGAGAAATGGACTCCTGTAGCAAGCGGACTCAACAGTTCTGTAAAACTCGTGGAATTGAAAGACCAACTCTAATTAGTTTCATTTCGCAAGTTTTGGAAATTCAATAAGAAATAAGCAAATTTTAAAATAAGAACATAATCAAGCAAAGAGTACAAATGAAGAAACTAATCCTGACAAGCCTCTGCATTCTGATGGGCATGACCTCTGTGTCTGCCCAGAATGCAGCCGTGAAAGTTGCAACAGTGAAAGCTGCATCTGACAAGGAATCTCTAAAGAAGGAAATCCTGGAAGTATCACAACGCACCAACAACTACTTCATGGCGAAGTACAGTGACCCAACCCTCGACACCTATGTCAAGAAGGTACGCACGAGCAACCTCTGGACCCGTGCCGTATATTACGAAGGATTGATGGCGCTCTACGAGATAGACCCTCAGCAGCGATACCTCGACTATACCGACCGCTGGGCAGACTATCACAAGTGGACAGCCCGTGGCAGCGTGAATGATACTGATGCCGACAACCAGTGCTGCCAGCAAACCTATATCGACCGCTATATCCAGACTGGCGGCAAAAAGGATTTGAGTAAGGTAAAGGAGAACCTCGACCATCAGATGAGCACCAACCGCGTTTCATACTGGACATGGATTGATGCGATACAGATGGCTATGCCTGTCTATGCCAAATATGCTAAGTTGACCGGCGAGAAGAAATATCTCGACTATGCGATGAACTCCTACAAGTGGAGTCGTGATACCTTGGCTGGTGGTCTTTTCAATAAGAAAGAGGGACTCTGGTGGAGAGACAAAGACTATGTGCCACCTTACAAGGAGAAAGATGGCAGCAATTGCTACTGGAGCCGCGGAAACGGTTGGGTATATGCTGCATTGGTACGTGTGATGCAGACCTTGCCAAAGACTGATAAGAACTACCAGTACCTGAAGAAAGACTTTATCTCTATGAGTAAGGCGATATTGAAGTGCCAGCGTGAGGATGGATATTGGAACGTTAGCCTCGTTTGTCCTGCCAACTATGGTGGCCCTGAAATGACTGGTACAGGTCTCTTCCTTTATGGCATGGCATGGGGTGTGCAGCAGGGCATCCTGCCAAGAGCTACCTATCAGAAAGCAATGGATAAAGCATGGAAGGCATTGGCTGCATCGGTTCACGAGGATGGTTTCATTGGATACAACCAGGGCACAGGTAAGGATCCTGCTGCCGGTCAGCCTGTCACCTTCACTTCTGTTCCAGACTTTGAAGATTACGGCACAGGTTGCCTCCTGCTCGGTGCGGCAGAGTATTACAAGCTTTTAAAGGTAAAAAGGTAAAAAAGTAAAAAGGTAAAAAGGCTTTTTTAAAGGTAAAAAAGTAAAAAGGTAAAAAAGTTATGAGAAAATATATCTGGCTGATGGCTTGCTTGGTGGCTTTTGCGCCATTAAGCACCAATGCGGCCAAGAAACTGAAGAAAGCGAAAAAGGCACAGACTGAACTCTGGCCAGACGGTACGAAGATGGATGCCTGGTTCTCCAATGCGCAGAAGGTGAATGTAGATACCCTTGGCAAGAAATACGTGATAACCGATTATGGTGTCAAAAACGACAGTACCCTGATTCAGACTCAGGCTATACAGGCTATCATCGACCAGGCTGCCAAGGATGGCGGTGGTGTCATCGTCGTTCCTGCCGGTACCTATCAGAGCGGTGCCCTATTCTTCCGTCCGAAAACCCATCTCTATCTCGAAGAGGGTGGTAAACTGAAAGGTAGTGACCGCATTGCCAACTTCCCTGTCTTGGAAACCCGTATCGAGGGGGAAACCTGCAAGTATTTCTCTGCCTTCATCAATGCTGATAAGTGTGATGGTTTTACCATTGCAGGCAACGGAACCATCGATGGTAACGGCTATCACTACTGGGAGGAATTCTGGATCCGTCGCACCTGGAACCGCCAGTGTACCAACAAGGATGCACAGCGTCCACGCCTCGTATATATCAGCAATTCGAGCCATGTGACCATACAGGATGTCCACATCCAGAACAGTCCTTTCTGGACCAACCACATCTATCGTTGCGACCATGTCCGCTTCTTGGGATGCACCATCTTCGCCCCTACCAGTGGTATGCGTGCACCAAGTAGTGATGCTATCGATATCGACGTATGCCACGACGTATTAGTGGAAGGCTGCTTCATGAGCGTAAATGATGATGCCATTGCCATCAAGGGCGGTAAGGGAACCTGGGCTGACAAGGTTCCAGAGAATGGACCGGTCTATAATGTGCTCATCCAGAACTGTAACTACGGCAGAGTGCATGGCTGCCTGACCTTAGGTAGCGAGAGCGTGAAAGACCGCAACATCGTGTTGCGAAACATCAAGGTGGGCAATGCACAGCGCGTACTCTGGTTGAAGATGCGCCCTGATACTCCTCAGCACTATGAGTATGTGACGGTAGATAATATCACAGGCACCACAGGCAGTTTCTTGGTTGTCCGCCCTTGGACTCAGTTCTTCAAACCAGGCGACCGCAAAGACATGCCACTCAGTCAGTGCAACAACATCACCATCAAGAACATCCAGATGGATTGTGACAACTTCTTTGATGTAGGCACCAGCGACAAGTACCGTCTGGTAGATTTCACCTTCGAAAACATCCAATCTACTGATAAGAAAATGTCATTCAATAAGGATGTCATTGAAAACACAATCGTGAAGAATGTCAATATCACACCAAGAGAAAAGAGCAATGGTTTGAAAACTACCGGCGATGCTGATGGATTGAAATAAAAGAAATAAAATAAGAAGAATAAATAAAAAGAGAAAAACAGCATATCTTCCATTGATGGTTGATATGCTGTTTTTCTATTGAGGACTTTCGTCTTCCTTTATCACGGAAAATTCTGTTCGAGTTTTTATATCCACTATGCCCAACTCTTATCAAAATCTTCACCGTCGAAGGCAAGCCAATTCTTGATAATCGTCTTGCCCTCTGGAGTCAGTACACTTTCCGGATGGAACTGAATACCATGGATATCATAATGCTTGTGCTTCAAACCCATGATGCAACCGTCATCGCTCACTGCTGTCACATCAAGACACTCTGGGAAATTCGTTCTATCCACTACCCATGAATGATAACGACCTATCTCTATACGCTTAGACATACCAGCAAAAATAGGATCATTACCAAACTGAGTACAAGGAGTAGCAACTCCATGATATACTTCAGAGAGATTGGTAAGTTTGGCGCCAAAAGCCTCACCTATCGCCTGATGACCCAGACAGACACCCAACATTGGTTTTCTGCCAGCATAAGTCTTGATGACATCCATCAGAAGACCTGCCTCAGAAGGAATACCAGGTCCCGGACTCAGGATGATTTTGTCGAAACGGTCAAGTTCGCGCAATTGGAACTGATCGTTGCGGAATACCGTCACCTCTGCACCTAACTCTTTTACCAGATGAGCCAGATTATAGGTGAAGGAATCGTAATTATCTATGATTACTACTTTCATTTCTTGTCATTTAAAATGTGTTTACAACTGCTCTGCAATATGGATAGCCTTGGTGAGTGCACCCAACTTATTATTACACTCTTCCAACTCATACTGGTCATTGCTCTTGGCTACGACACCACTACCCGCCTGAAACCAGAGCTCGCCATTACGACTGATAAAGGTACGGATAACGATGGCCTGATTGAGATCACCATTCAGTCCGATGAATCCGATACAACCGCCATAAGCACCTCGGTTGTGAGGCTCCAGTTCTGAGATAATCTGCATGGCACGAACCTTAGGAGCACCACTCAGCGTACCTGCTGGGAAAGTATCGATAAACTCCTTGATATGATCAGCATCCTTTTCAAGCGTACCACTTACACGACTTACGAGATGAATGACATGACTGTAGAACTGCATATCCTTATAGAAATCTACCTTCACGCCATGACAGTTGCGACTCAGGTCATTGCGTGCCAGATCCACCAACATCACATGCTCTGCATTCTCTTTCGGATCATTGCGCAGGAACTCAGCAGCCTTGCGGTCCTGTTCGATATCGCCTGTACGCTTAGTAGTACCGGCAATAGGATCGATGAAGGCTTTATCACCTACGATACGGTTGTGGGTTTCTGGAGAAGAACCGAAGATACGGTATCCGCCGAAATCAAAATAGAAGAGGTATGGTGATGGATTGATACTACGAAGCGCACGGTAGAGTTTGAAATCATCACCCTCATACTTCTGGACGAAACGGCGACTGACCACAATCTGGAAGACATCACCACGCAAACAGTGCTGGATGCACTTTCTTACATTCTCCTTATGCTGCTCATCAGTAAGCGTAGAAGTCGTATCTCCCACAGGATGGAAGTCGTATGGTTTCACATTTGCCTTGTTGATAGCCTTCAGGAGCGCATCCAGTTCAGCCTCACCAGCAGAACCTTCTGCATCACTCAGCGCAATCAGTTCCATCGTATTGTTGTAATGATCGAAAACGATGATGTCCTTATACATGATATAATAGATATCCGGCGCATCATTCTTTTCCATCGTCGTATCCTTTACCTGGATATTCTCAAAGTAGCGTACGGCATTGAAAGTGGTAAAACCATAGAGTCCACAGAAGTCCTTGCCCTCTCCCTCCACATGGAAAGACTTGACGAAGTCATTGATTGCCTTGGAGATGGCGAGTTTACACTCCTCACCCTTTCCCTCACCGAAGGCTGGGAGTTCCTGTTTTTCCACTTTTCCATCGGGATAAGTGACTGTCACGATACCATGTCCCACAGCGATGCTTGCCATCGGATGTACGCCGATGAAGGAACGAGAGTTCTCTGAGCCATGGTAGTCGGAACTCTCCATCAAGGCAGACTGGGGATATATGTCACGAAGTCGCATATAGACTCCCACCGGTGTATAGAGATCGGCGAGAATCTTGCGAGTCTTTGTTGTATAATTGAATCTACTCATATTTTAAACGATAAAAAAATGAAGCCTATTGCATTGACACATGAAGCAGGCTTCAATGACCAACGAAGCCTATTTCAAAGCCACATGAAGCAGGCTTCGCTTGATGATGAAGCTTAAAGCCTCTAATTTTAAAAATCTCCGTATTCTTTAGCCATTTCCTTATGACTCAAGTAGGTCTCCACGTCCTTGTCACCACGTCCAGAAACTGTGAGCACAACGACATCGTCCTTCTTGAATTTCATCTTCTTCAAGGCAGCCACAGCATGGGCACTCTCGATAGCAGGAATGATACCCTCCATACGGGTCAACTCATATCCAGCATAGATAGCCTCATCATCTTTGATGGCAAGCACATGACTACGACCACGGGTAGCCAAGTCGGCATGCATTGGTCCGATGCCAGGATAATCCAAACCGGCACTGATGGTGAAGGCTTCTTCTATCTGTCCGTCTTCGGTCTGCATCACGAGGGTACGCGCACCATGAATGATACCTTCTGTACCGCAGTGCATGGTAGCAGCCGTATAGTTGGTATCGATACCATGACCGGCAGCCTCAGCCAAGTAAATCTGCACACGCTCGTCATCGATATAGTGATAGATGGTACCCGCAGCATTGCTTCCGCCACCCACACAAGCGATGAGATAGTCAGGATAATCACGGCCAATCTTCTCTTCCAACTGCCATTTCAGTTCCTCTGAAATCACACTCTGCATCTTTGCCACGATATCAGGGTAAGGATGTGGACCCATCGTACTGCCCACAATATAGAAAGTATCCTGAGGATGACAGCACCAGTCGCGGATAGCTTCTGAACAGGCATCGCTCAAGGTCATATTACCTGTTCTTACAGGATTAACCTTAGCACCCAACATCTTCATACGTTCCACATTGGTATGCTGACGCTCAACGTCGGTAGCACCCATGAAGATTTCGCACTTCATATCCATCAGAGCGCAGACCGTAGCTGTAGCCACACCATGCTGACCGGCACCAGTCTCGGCAATGATACGGGTCTTGCCCATCTTCTTTGCCATCAGAATCTGACCGATGGTATTATTGATCTTATGAGCACCAGTATGGTTCAGGTCTTCACGCTTCAGATAGAGCTGGCATCCGTACTTCTCACTCATGCGCTTGGCATAATAGAGAGGTGAAGGACGACCCACATAATCTTTCAGCAGAGCGTAATACTCTTTCTTGAATTCCTCACTCTCGATGATAGGCTTGTAAGCCTCCTGGAGTTCTGTCACACATTTATATAATATCTCTGGCACGTATGCGCCACCGAATTTTCCAAAAAATCCTTTATCGTCAACTTGATACATTGCAATCTAATATTAAATGACAAATGACAAATGTTAAATGACAAATGACAAATGTAAAATGTTAAATTAGGCTTTCGCCCTTGAGTCACAAACGAAACTGATGAATTCTTCACTCTTCGTTCTTCACTCTTCACTTAATTCTTCCCTTAATTCTTGAGTGCCTCGAAAAGCAGGTCGAGCGCCTTATCCGGATTACCCACTTCATTGAGTAATGTCACGAATTTACTTCCAATGATAGCACCGGCTGCATTGTCCTGTGCACTGGTCAGAGTCTGCTTGTTACTGATTCCGAAACCAATCATACGAGGGTTGCGGAGATTCATACTGTTGATATGATTGAAATAAGCGAGTTTGGCATCACCAAAACTACTCTGTGCTCCTGTGATGCTGGCAGAACTGACCATATAGATGAAACCATCGGTATGCTCATCGATGAATCGGATGCGCTCCTCGCTGGTCTCCGGTGTAATCATCATGATGACACGGATATCATACTTGTCGGCAATCGGCTTCACCACTTTCAGATAGTCATCGAAAGGAAGGTCTGGAATGATGGTGCCACTCACACCGCTCTCCACACAACTCTGGAAGAAAGCCTCGATGCCATAGTGCATGATAGGGTTGAGATAACCCATCAGAACCAATGGCAATTGCACTTCATCCTTGATGGCCTTGAGCTGACCGAAGAGCGCCTTCACGGTCATTCCGTTCTTCAAGGCTTTGGTACCTGCACTCTGGATGACTGGTCCGTCAGCCAAAGGGTCACTGAACGGAATGCCCACCTCAATCATATCGATACCATGGCGTTCCATGGATTTGATGACAGCACCTGTGCCCTCGAAGGTTGGACAACCGGCACAGAAATACAAGCTCAAAAGCTTGCGGTCTTTATTGTTTGCAAATAATGCATTTATCTTATTCATTTTTTTGTTTTTTTACCTTTAAGAGCAAGAATGCTCTTTTTACCTTTTTACTTTTTTACCTTTTAACCTTTAAAAGGAATTTCCTGAGTTTCTCTACATCTTTCAGAGCAGGTTCGATTTCAAATTTCGAATTCAAATCGATACCGATACACTTCGGGTGCTGGAAGGCTTTCAGCCGTTCTACATCTTCCGGTCCGATACCGCCACTCAGGAGGAATGGGGTCTCGCCATTGTACTGCTGCAGAACTTGCCAATCAAACTGCTCACCACTTCCACCGACCGTCTTACATTTGGTGTCGAAAAGGAAGAGGTCAACAGCGCCTGCATACTCCTTATATTTCTGGATATCCTCGGCTGAACTTACGCTGATAGCCTTGATGATCCTGATATTGGGTTTGATGTCGGGATCGATGGTAGCACGGAGATTCTCGATGGTTTCACGAGGTTCATTACCATGCAACTGGATGTAGTCGAGACGGTAATTATAGACACGTGTCACGATGTTCTGGGGCATATCATCCACAAAGACTCCCACCCTTGCTGGTTGCTTTTGAGCCTCAGCAGTCTTACGCGCCATCGCAAGTTCGATACGCTCTTCCGAGTAGTCTGGTATAATGCCAGCCTTGCTGCTGATCATCTGCACAAACCGCGGTGACTTCGGATAGAAGATGAATCCTATCATATCAACACCGAGTTGGGATACCTCGCGAATGTTATCGGCATCACGCATACCACACACCTTAACCAACATTTTATCTGTATTCATTTCTCTTTCTTTTTTCTCGTTAGTATTTTCATCTGAACTCACCATTGATTTCCAGTTGCTTCAGAAAATCCGCAAGTCCTTGTCCCGGGTCAGCCTGTTTCATAAACTGCTCTCCCATCAGGAAGCCACGGAAACCGCCTTCCTCACGGAGCCTTTTGACAACTTCCGGATTGGAGATACCGCTTTCGCTGACTCTGCACACATCCTTCGGCAACTGCTCTGCCAGGCGGAAACTGTTTTCCACATCGGTAACGAACGTACCGAGATTGCGATTGTTGATGCCATACATATCAGGTTCGAGTTCTGCATATTCGAAATCCCGGTCGTTGTGCATCTCCAAGAGTACTTCCATTCCGAGTTGGTGCGCCATATCAAGAAGACGCTTACATTCCTCTTTCGTCAGACAGGCAGCTATCAGGAGTACGGCAGAAGCACCGCAATATCTCGCCTGCAGGAGTTGGTATTCCTCGATAACGAAGTTCTTATATAATATAGGTATATGAACCCCCACGTGGCGAGCCTCCTGTATAAACTCATCATAACCGCCGAAGTAGTCGATATCGGTGAGGATGCTGAGAGCAGAAGCTCCATTCTCCTGATAAGCCAACGGGATGATACTTGCCTTACCCTCCTCCTTGATCCATCCCTTGGACGGCGATTTTCTCTTAAACTCAGCGATGATACCCGTAGAGGACTCCATCAGTGCCTTGCGCATGCTGCCTCCAGGTACCAGTCCGTCATCCGCCTGCATCTTCTGTTCCGTCAGGGAAATCATCTGCCGAGGTTGGATGAAGCGCTTGCGCTGTTCTATCTCGATTCGCTTATGAGCGACAATCTCTTCTAAAATATCAGCCATATCCTACCTTTTTTACTTTTTTACCTTTAAGAGCAAGAATGCTCTTTTTACCTTTTTACTTTTTTACCTTTTTACCTTTAAAAAAGCCTTTAACTATTCAGTTCTACAAATTTCTTGAATGTAGCGAGTGCCTTGCCACTATCGATGCTCTCTCGTGCAATCTCCACGCATTCCCCAATACTCTTCTTTCCCTTCTCCATAACTTGAATACCGAAGGCGGCATTGGCAAGTACGATATTCTTCTGGGCAGGCAATGCATGGTTCTCAAGTACGGCATCAAAGATGTCCTTTGCCTCTTCCTCAGTAGCACCACCTCTAACTTCCTCAGGTTTAGCAAATTCAAAACCAAGATCCTGTGGCTTGAAGATGCGCTCATAATGATTGGTCGTTACCTTGAAATCACTGGTCAGGGAAATCTCATCGTAACCGTCGATGCTATTTACAATACCATAGTCGATACCTAATTTCTGATAAACCTGATTATAGAGTCGCATCTGGTCCAGGTTGGCAACACCGAGCAACTGGCATTTAGGCTGACTTGGATTAACCAGTGGACCGAGGAGATTGAATACAGTTGGGAATTGGAGTGCCTTACGGATAGGACCTACAAACTTCATTGCCTTGGCAAAGAGTTGGGCATGGAGATAGACGATACCAGCCTCATTGATAGAACGGTTCAACTTATCCAAATCATCAGTAAACTGCACTCCATGGTTTTTGATGACATTTGAAGCACCGCTCACAGAAGTAGCCGCATAATTACCATGCTTGGCAACCTTATAACCAGCACCAGCAATGACGAAGCAAGCGGTAGTAGAAATATTGAAAGTATTCTTGCGGTCGCCACCTGTACCAACCACATCAATGTATCGGTCGCAATCTAAGATGGCAGGAACGCCTGTAGCCAAGATACCATCACGGAAACCCAACAGTTCATCTACGGTAACGCCTCTCATCTGTAAACCGGTAAGCAAAGCTGTAATTTGCTCCTCAGGGAACTCACTCTTGGTGATACCCACGATGATATTCTTGGTTTCCTCACGGGAAAGTTCCTCGTGATTCAACATTCTGTTCAAAATGTCCTTCATTTCCATAATTTATTCTCCTATATTTTATTTTTTTATTTTCTATTCCCAATCCCCCATTCTTGAGGTAAAAATATGAAAAAAGGCCTGTCGTAAGTACGGCAGGCCTAAGTTATATCATGGATTCATATCCACGCACGGCTTATCGTCTCACGACTTTTTAAATCTTGAGATACGCCACCACCATGCTGTTGAAGATACGAATGTTGTCATCATATTGTTTATTTTTTAATTCAATTGCAAAAGTACACTTTTTCTATTAAACTACAAACTTTTTGGCGAAAAATTTTAGAATTTAACAGAAATAAGTAATTAAAAGCTACTTTTGGGAGTAAAATCAAGTGTTTAGAGGCACTATACATTATTATATATAATAAGGCAAGAGTCATGTTGATGAGAAAAAAAAATATTTCAAATGTAATAAAATAGAAAACCTTACGTTATACTAATAAAGATGAAGAAGCAAACTGAATCTTAGTATCATTATATTAACTATCATAACAGTAACGCCTATGAAGCAAGTTTTTACTTCCGAAGAAATGAGACCATCCAAAAGGACGATCAGCATTATCAAACAGATAGCATACACCTATCGAACGATCAAGAGGAATGGTAAGTACGAGGTGTACTGTCTTAACTAACGAACTCAAAATATGAAGACATTGGTATCACCATCTTTGCTTTCAGCCAATTTTCTGGATCTGAGAAGCGAAGTTGAAATGATCAATCAGAGTGAAGCCGACTGGCTCCACATGGACATCATGGATGGGGTATTCGTGCCCAATATCTCTTTTGGTTTTCCTGTTCTTGAAGCCGTAGCCAAGGTTTGCAAGAAACCTCTTGATGTGCATTTCATGATAGCACATCCGGAAGAATACATCGAGCAGACTGCCAAGACTGGTGCCATGATGATGAATGTACATTATGAAGCATGTACCCACCTGCACCGTACCATCCAGCAGATTCATGCAGCTGGCATGAAAGCGGGTGTCACGCTGAATCCATCTACTCCAGTCTGCGTACTGGAAGATATCATCTGCGATGTAGATATGGTACTGCTGATGAGTGTAAATCCTGGGTTCGGAGGGCAGAAGTTTATCGAGAACACCATCAAGAAGGTGGAAAGACTGAGAAAACTCATCAAGGAATCACACTCCAACGCCCTCATCGAAGTGGATGGTGGTGTACAAGCAGAAACTGCCCCACGCCTGGCAAAAACTGGAGTTAACGTACTGGTAAGTGGAAGTTACGTGTTTAAGAGCACAGATCCTATTTCCACCATCCATGCCCTTAAAGAATTGAAACAGCCAGAGGATTAAACCTCTGGAAATAACATATCCAATACTAGTCTAACTGAAGATATACGTCATGCTTCTTAGCCATTCTGCGAAGATTGAGAAGAGCATAGCGCATTCTTCCAAGACTGGTATTGATACTTACACCTGTAGCCTCAGCGATTTCCTTGAATGAGAGTTGCTGATAGTAGCGCATATACACTACTTCACGCTGTAAAATAGGCAACTGATCCATCATCTTTCTGACATCTGAAAGAACCTGGATATTAATCAAATTAACTTCTGCATTTGTTTCCAACAAATCTTCACCACTGATATTAGACAGATCATTGTCGTCATTCGATTCAACGACATACTTATAGCGCTGACCACGATACATATCCATCAAGACGTTATGGGCAATACGCAACAACCAACCTCCGAATTTTCCGTTTGCAGAATATTCGTGGTTCTGAAGTTTGCTTACCACCTTCAAAAACGTTTCCTGGAAGATGTCATTAGCCACCTCTTGATCACGCACAAAGAACATGATGTATGTAAACAACTTCACTTCATTGCGTGAAAGCAATAAGTCAAAGGCACGATTGTTACCTTCGACATAAAGAAGGGCCAACTCCTCGTCGGTCAAATCTTGTAGATTTCTCATTTCTTAATCCTCTTATTTTTAATTAAGTAAATGTCTAATCAATAGGCTATTTTATTTAAGAATTGCACAATATAAGTTAATTATCGTTGGCAAAGATAATAAAATTCTGAGAAACCGCCAAAATTTTAACATAAAAAAAGGTTGGTTACAGGACGTAGCCAACCAGAAATGAATACTTTGAAGCAAACGTCTTCAAAGTATTACGGGTGCAAATATACGTCTTTTTCCGATTATCTCCAAACTTTTTTAAGGCAAAATCACTTTTTTAACATTGTGTGCGTGTACATTACAAAATAAAATCGTATCTTTGCAGTATCTTTATAAAAGATAAGGTTCTAAACCAAGCTAAATCAAAATTTAATATAAATCTACAAACAGAACAACAAGCATGAAACACTTAAAAACGTTGCTGCTTGCCTTACTTATCTTCCCTACCCTCGCTTTTGCATCGGGATGGAACGACCAGGAGTACAAGCAGATCGAACAAAGTATTCTAAAGCCTCAACTTCATGAGCGCCAGTTTGTCATCTCTTCTTTTGGTGCCAAGACCAATGCGTCTGCAGCACAAAACCAGAAGGCTATCAACCGACTCATCTCTCTGGTATCCAGAAAAGGTGGCGGTAAGGTAATTGTACCGAAAGGAACCTGGAATACAGGTGCCATCGAAATGAAAAGTCATGTCAACCTCGTTCTCGAGGAAGGTGCGACGCTGAAATTCGCTTTCGATACCAATCTCTATCCACTCGTCCGTACCTCTTGGGAAGGTCTGGCTTGCTGGAACTATTCTCCATGCATCTATGGCTACAAGGTGACTGATATCGCCATCACGGGTAAGGGTACCATCGATGGTGGTGGTAACAACGAGACCTGGTGGCCTATGAATGGGCATCCACGTTTCGGTTATCAGGAAGGCATAACCAAGGAAGCACAGCGACTCGGCTCACGTGCCAAATTGCTGAAACAGGCTGAAGACGGTGTACCTTTCGACGAAAGAAAATTTGGTAAGGGACAAGGGCTGCGCCCACAGCTCGTCAACTTCGTACGTTCTGAGCGCATCCTCATCCAGGGTGTCAAGATGCTCAACTCTCCTTTCTGGGTTATCCATCCACTGCTCTCCAAGAACATCACCGTAGATGGTGTGACCATCTGGAATGAAGGACCTAATGGTGACGGATGCGACCCAGAGGCTTGCGAGAATGTGCTCATCCAGAACTGTATCTTCCATACCGGCGACGACTGTATTGCCATCAAGAGCGGACGCAACAATGATGGTCGTCTCTGGAACCAACCTTCCAAAAACATCATCATCCGCAACTGTAAGATGGAAGATGGACATGGCGGTGTGGTTATCGGAAGTGAAATCTCTGGCGGATGCGAGAATGTATATGCCGAAGATTGCGAAATGGACTCTCCTCACCTCGACCGCATCCTACGCATCAAGACCAACAACTGCCGCGGTGGTGTCATCAAGAACATCAACATGCGCAACGTCACTGTGGGGCAATGTAAGGAAGCTGTCGTAAAGATCAACCTCGATTACGAGCCAAAGGAGATCTGCTATCGCGGTTTTGAGCCAAGCGTATCTCAGGTGTATGTGGAAAACGTTACCTGCAAGAAGAGTAACTATGGCGTGCTCATCGTTGGTCGCGACCAGGTAGAGAACGTAACTGATATCACCGTCAAGAACTGTAAGTTTGATGGCGTCATCAAACAGCCTGTCAAGATTACCGGCAAGACCCGTGATGTGAAGTTCGACAATCTCATCATCAACGGTTCCCTCGTTCTCAACAAGGAAGACCGTCCATACCAGGCATACAGCGAGTGGCTTACCCATAGCGAGATGAGCCGTGTGGCTCATCCATACCTGCTTGATTTCAGCAGCAAACCTAAGTGGAGCTACGTGATGGGCATCGAGATGGAAGGTATGCTCGACACCTATTTATATTATAAGGACAACAAGAGCACTTTCAAGGGCAAGGATGCTGAAGCCAACAATGAGGCTATCCTCAACTACCTGAAGGAATACCCTGCCAAGATGATTGACGAACAGGGCAATATCACTGGATACAAGTACGAGGATTTCAATCTCGACAATGTTCGCACGGCTAAATTCATTCTCCGTATGCACAACCTCTTCCCTTCTGAGGGTACCGACAAGGCACTGAAGACACTATTCAAGCAGTTGCAGAAGCAACCTCGTACCAAGGAAGGTGTTTATTGGCACAAAGCTATCTATGCCAATCAGGTTTGGCTCGACGGTATCTTTATGGGCTTGCCTTTCTACTGCAACTATGCGGTGCAGACCATGAAACCAAAGAAGGCAAAGAAATACCTCGATGATGCCGTTGACCAGATGATCAAGACTGACAAGCGTACATACGATAAGAAGACTCAGCTCTGGAAACATGCTTGGGATGAGACGCATCAGCAGTTCTGGGCTGACAAGGAAAATGGAAAGAGCCAACATACCTGGGCAAGAGCCTTGGGATGGTATGTGATGGCAATGACCGAATGTCTCGATGCAATGCCAGAGGACTATGCCCGCCGTGGTGAAGTGATCGAACTGCTCAACAAGGCGATGGCAAGTGTCGTGAAGTATCAGGATAAGAAAACCGGTGTATGGTATGATGTGATGGACGTAAAGGATCCTCGCAACTATCTGGAGAGTACTGCCAGCAGCATGTTTGCCTATGTACTTCTGAAGGGTTATCGCAAGGGTTACCTCGCAGAACAATATCGTGATGCCGGCATCAAGGCTTACAAGGGAATCTTGAAGGAATTCATCCAGGTGAACCCTGACAAGACCATCAGTCTGACCAAGTGCTGCAGTGTAAGCGGTCTCGGTCCTGGCGATGGTCCATACGTAAAGAAGCCAAACTATAAGCGTGACGGAAGCTTTGAATATTACATGAGCGAACCAATCCGTGACAATGACCCTAAGGGTGTAGGCCCATTTATCTGGGCAAGTTTGGAGATGGAACAGCAGGGACTAAAGGCAGAATAACTTGCTGATATAGAGCTACCTGAACGCACAAGAGAGTTGTAATACACAGAAAATTTAGAAAATACTGAGGTGGAAAAGGACTTATTAATGTTCTTTTCCACCTTTTTTTGTGCTTTTTGGTATATTCATCAAATTTTAATACGTTTTTTGAAACAACCAATTCATATTTTTACTATCTTTGCATTGTGTATAGGAATACACCCCATTCGATGTTCTTACACGGCACCATGTGGGTGTTAGGACTTTCACAAGAGATAATCAACTATATTACTAATTTTAAATCTCAAAGTTTATGAAGAATTATTTACGCTATGCATTTATCGCCGTATTGGCATTTATCGCCAACATGGCATTCGGTCAGGCTTACAAAACGTTGACATTCCCTGACGACAACAAAGCCGACAACAAAGTAGGAGGTTACGACAAGACATGGACAGCAAAAATCGGTACAGACACCTGGTCTATTGTTAACTTCAACAACAACAATTGGAACAACAATTGGAAATGGATAAAATGCGGTGGAAAGAAAGCTGCATTAGTAGGAACCATCACTACGGATTTTGCTATTGACAAAGCAATATCTTCTGTTGTGGTAAATATCGATAGAATAACAACAGCTTACGTGAACTCTATCAAACTTGAAGTTACATCAGACAAAGAAGGAAAAACAGTTCTCGAGACAGTTAACCTCGAAAAGATTGCAGCAGGAGACGCAGTCTTTACAATAAAGACTCCTAAAGAGAACTGCTACTACAAACTGTTATTCGATTGTGACAAAGGTTCTAGTAACGGTTTAATAACCGTAGTAAAGGTAGAATATTACAAGAAAGGAACAAGTCCTGACATTGTAGATATCTCCAACACACCAGAAACAGCTTATACTGTTGCAAAGGCAAAGGAACTGATTGATGCAGGAAAAAGTTTATCTACTGAGGTTTACGTAAAGGGTATTATCACAAGTGTCGGAACACTCAACACCCAATTCAACAGCTTATCATACAAAATTTCAGATAATGGTGAAGCAACCAACGAACTGGAAGTTTACAGCGGAAAATATTTTGGCGGAGAAGGTTTCACATCTGCAGACCAACTCAAGGCTGGTGATGTTGTTATCATAAAGGGCAAGTTGAAGAAATTCAATAATAAATACGAGCTTGACATGAACAATCAGCTCTACTCTCTGAATGGACAGACAACAAATATCAAAGACATCACAACCGAGGCAGCTGACGCTAATGCTCCTGCTTACAACCTCGCTGGTCAGAAGGTAGGTAAGGAATATAAGGGTGTCGTTATTAAGGCTGGCAAGAAGTTTATCCAGAAGTAAAAGTAAACAAAATAATCTGATAGGATACAATTCCATTTATCAGATTCCCTAACATCAAATCCCAGTTTCACGTTGTAACAGACGAGAAACTGGGATTTTTTATTCTCTACATTCAATCACTACCATTCACACTTCATCATAACGCATCACTCTCTCATCTTTAAAACTGATAATCCTATGTAAACTAATTTTTCCATAAACTGCAATTTTTATTGAAGCCGAATTTTTCTTCCCTGCCCAAGGAAAATTTATTGCGTGGGCAAGGAGAAATTATTGCTTGCCCACGCAAAAATGAAAGTGGGGTAAGGGTTGGAAAAACAGAACCGCTTGAAGAAAACTCATTTTGTCATAAAAATATATAAAAGGAAAGGAAAACTACACTTATTACATATTTTATGCTTAACTTTGTTAAGATATTAGTTTCAAAACAAATTATCAGATAAAAATCCCCTGCCAGCATATTGCCGACAGGGGGTAACTAAACTATATCCTTAAACCTATGATTAACCTTTTTACGCTTTCAAAAGGAAATTATTTATTAATGAACTTTTTACCATTCTTGATAACAATACCCTTAGCATCATTTGCAACTTTCTGACCTAAGAGATTGAATGTTGCGCCATCCTTAGAAGACTTTGGAGCTTGGATATCAGAAATGCCAGTAGTGCCTGCAGCCACGAATTCAAAACCATAGAAATTGATACTGCCTATTGGATAAGTAATAGACACATCACCCGCTTTTACAGCAACAGAGACAGCAGGATAAACTTTCTTAGCTACCTCTTCTCCATCAACCATCATGTTAACAGAAACAGCCTCAGACTCTAAGAGTATCTTATTAGCCAATTCTGCATCATTCTGTGTCAATATAACATTACGGTTTGTAGCAGAAGAAGATCCTGTACGAGCATATACTTTAAGAGTACCATCTGAAGGCAAAGTAAGAGTCAAATTATTCTTTGATGAAGACTTTCCACCAGATTTCAATCTTTTATCAAACTTCTGATAAGAATCAGCAGTACCAAAATAAGCCGAATTCGGATCTACAACAAACTTAGCAGCAGTATCAACAACTTTCAACACCAAACCTTTAGCAGAAAAAGTTGCAGGCACAGAACCAGCTGCATAATCTGTATCGAACGACAAAGTCTGAGCGTTCATACTTGCTGCTATAGCGACAGCTGCAATAAGAGTAAAGAATTTCTTCATAATCGTTACGTTTTAAGTTTATTAATCAGTAATTTGTTTGAAAATTTAAGTTATTAGCTTATTTTCGCTTGCAAAAGTAACACATTATCTGATAAAATAGAACAGAAATGTAGAGAAATCTCACGCAAACGATTACGTGCGTTTCACCGGTATCTTACATACATATTACAGATATTTGTTGTATTTTTGCCACGGAAATCTACTTAAGCAAACAAGTGAGTCCAACATACTTGAAACAAACAAGTAAAACTATACAAAAATAAATATAAAACATTATAAATTTAAACCTAAAAGTAACAAACAATGAAAAGAAATCTACTGAGATTCGGACTGTTTAGTCTGTTACTTGTCTTTGCATGCATAGCAAAAGCACAAGATGTTACGGCGATTTGGGACTTTCAGAATAATTTGCCTGAAGGTATCAATACCGCGACTAATATTCAAAGTGCAACTGGTGAGATAAAATCAACAGTTGACGGTATCTCTATGCACGTCGATGCATCTACAGGCAAACTAAAGGGAAGAACAAGCGATGTCCAGTTTAATACAAGTACAAAACTTCAGATTCCAGTGAAGTCTGCCAAAGATGTAGTTACTGTGACAAGTTATCCCAACTATCACAATTATACAATAGGTGGTGTTGCAGCGACAGCAGATATCACAGACCACAAAGCCTCTTCTGCAGAAGTAGCTCAAGGCTATGTTGAAGTAATTGCAACAGCCACCAGTTACCTCTATCAGATAAAGGTAGTACAAGTAAGTGCTATTCAAGAAAAGGCTCTCTACTCTACTGATTTCACCAACTGGAAAGAAATCGACCGCAGTAAAGCTACAGACGAAGTGGTAAACGTGAAAACCCTCTACAGCAAGGAGGAACTCAGCTTTACATTCAACGGTGTAGGTGTTTATCCAACAGGTACCAACACTAAGTTCCCAGAAGTTACCGGTTTCATGCAGACAGCCAAATATACTGGCGAATACAAGGCTGCAGAACCTAACGTAGTAACATCTGCTTTGGCTAACATCACCAAGATTACACTGCACCAGGCTGCTACCGGCGGCAAACGTGGTATCAAGGTTTCTGTCAAAGGTGACGGCGATGAAGACTGGGTAGTAATCCACAACGTATCTATCGCAAAAGCAAGTGGTGAGGATCTGACACTCGACGTAAACCGCACCAATTGTCAGATCAAGTTTGAGAACTTTGCTCTCGGTCAGAACGCTTACGTTACCGACCTGACTATCTATGGCAATGTAGATATGAGCAAGACTCCAATGCTCGGAAGTTTCAGCCTCAACGGAGAAAAATATCAAGCAGTAGATATCTTCAACGAGGATGCTACTGGCAAGCAATTGGCAACTATTCTTGTCTCAAAGAAGGCGAATCTCATTTCAGAGACCAACCCTCTGACAGAAATCACAGCAGACAACGGAACCATCAAGAGTACAACCTATACTACTACCGGAGAGGGCAACAATCAGGAAACTGTCGTTTCAATCGTGGTAGAAGCTAATGGTGATGAAGCAATATACGAGTTGACTGTAGGCTTCAAGCCAGACTTCACCCTCACCTATTATGATATAGACGAAACAACAGCTATCGGCACCCAAAAAATTGAACAGGATGCCCAAATAGGTTCTTTCAAGAAAGAAGCTGAAGAAAAGGTAACCGTAGCTGACGGAAAGAAATTCCGCGGATGGGCAACTTCTCTAAAGCAGGATGAAAAGAAATATACGACATCATCTGTTATTACATCAGATACAAAACTCTATGCAGTCGTTACTGATATCGAGACTGCCAATACAACAGCTCGTTACGATTTCAATCTTCAGAAGGAAGGTTTCTGTGCTGACGACCATGAGGCTTTCTGTGTTGAAGGCAATGGCAAATGGCACAACACCACACATGGTTGGTCTTTCTCTGCAGGCGACAAGATTAAAATCTTGATGGGTGGAAAAGGTTACATCAAACTGACTCTCTGCAATTATTCAACCACAGGCAACATCACATTGACAGACCCTAAAGGTAATAAGATTGCAAGTGTAGATGCCAAAGCTAGCAAGGATGGTCTCAGCACGATCCTGCAGAACAACTCTACAGAAAGTGGCGAATACACACTTACATTCGCAGCTACTGCTTACCTCCACGGTCTCAGCATCGTAAACATGACAGAACCAGCCTGTACTCAAGACGGCAACTGGTACACAGTAAAGGCTGGTGATGCAAAGAGTTTCATCACAACACTGGAAATCGTCAATGCAGCTAACGCAGCAACAGACGCTCCACGTTCATACATTTTCTTACCAAACGGAACATACGATTTGGGAGACAAGTGCCTCACTCAGATTAGCGGTAACAACATCTCTATCATCGGTGAGAGCATGGACAAGACCATCATCGTCAACAAACCTGCAATAGAGAACGAAGGCATCGGTACCACCGCTACCCTTCTCAACTTGAGCAACAATCTCTATCTTCAGGACATCACCCTGAAAGATGCACTCGATTACTATAAGACTGGATCAGCTGGTCGTGCTGTCTGCCTCCAGGATCGTGGTACACAGACCATCTGCAAGAACGTGAAGATGCTGTCTTATCAGGACACCTATTACAGCAACGAGCCTAACGGCAAGGGTCAGTTCTACTTTGAGGACTCAGAGATTCACGGAACAGTTGACTACGTTTGCGGCGGTGGCGATGTATATTTCAACCGTGTACTCTTCGTAAACGAGAGTCGCAAGGAAGGCGAAAAGAGCGGTGAGGATGTGATTGCAGCTCCTAACAGCAAGAGCGACTGGGGTTACATCTTCAAGGATTGCACCATCGAGAACAAGGCAAAAGCATTCAGCCTCGGCCGCTCATGGAACAATATCACTCGTCTTACCTGGCTCAACACAACTATCAATCAAAAGGATGAAATTCTGAATGATGACAAGAAGTACGCTTACTTCACCATCAATGCAATGGGCGATGCGATGGCAGACAAGTTCCGCCTTGATGTATTGAAGGATGCTGAAGGTAACGTATTCTCTCCTGCAGAGAAGAAAGTAATCTTCAAGAACTCTGATGCTACTAAGCAGAAGGCAGAAGAGAACATCATCCTGACAGAAGAAGCTGCAACATACACCCTCGATGCTGTATTCGGCGACTGGAAACCAGAAACTAAAGCAGCTCAGGCAACTGCCACGGCCACAACATTAAAGGACGGCAAACTTTCATGGACAGGTGATGCTAAGATGTATCTCGTAGCAAAAGATGGTAAATTCTATACCCTCACTACAGAGAATTCATTGAACGTAAATGATGATAAAGCATCCTTCACAGTTCGTGCAGCAAATGGTATGGGTGGCTTCGGTACTGCAAACGGCACTGTTAGTACAGGAATCAATAGCACCATGACAACAGCAACAACAGTCATCAAGACAGCAATCTTTGCAGCTGACGGCACTCAACTCTCTAACCTCCAGAAAGGCATCAACATCATCGTAAAGACCTTCAAGGATGGAAGCAAGAAGACAAGCAAAGTGATTGTCAAGTAAGCAGAAGAAAAGAAACAGTTGTAGAAATATAATAGTACTTAATCGTCCCCAATAAGAGGAAACCGAATAAAACTCGACGTACTCTTGTTGGGGATTTATGTGTTTTATCAAATGTAATTCTATATATTTCTTTTAATTTCGCAAACGTTTACGTCATTTTTTTCTGAAAAAAGCATGATTATTAGAATTATTTTTCATAAATTTGCATACGAAACGAAGCAATCTAATTGTAATTTTAGTTTTTGCCTAGTCTACAAAATCATAAAAAAGAAAACTATTAAATATTAATCTAACCAAAAGTGTATGTCTGGTAATTTTAAAAAACTTAGATTTGCGCTCTTTGCAGCTACATTGACTATGTCAGCCAATGGCTTTGCGCAAACAGTGATCAAAGGTAATGTCACCGACAATACTGGTGAGCCTATCATCGGTGCTTCTGTCATCGAAGACGGCTCTGCTAGCAACGGCGGTGTTACTGACATCGATGGTAACTTCACCATCACGCTGAAAGGCAACAGTAAAAAATTGAAGGTTTCTTACGTAGGTATGAAACCACAAGTTGTTAACGTATCTGGCAAATCCGTTGTAAACATCAAACTTGAGGACGATGCTACAACATTGAATGACGTCGTGGTTATCGGTTACGGATCTGTTAAGAAAAAGGATTTGACTGGTTCTGTAGCTACAGTAAATAACAAAGCTCTTGAGGCTGTACCTGTAGCCAATGCTACAGAAGCTCTTCAAGGTAAAATGGCAGGTGTGCAGATTACAGCAACAGAAGGTTCTCCTGATGCAGAAATGAAGATTCGAGTACGTGGTGGTGGTTCTATCACTGGCGATAATACTCCTCTCTACATTGTAGATGGTTTCCCTGTAGAAAGTATCAGCGATATCCCTGCTTCTGAAATCGAAGATATTACAGTTTTGAAGGATGCATCTTCAACAGCTATCTATGGTTCCCGCGGTGCAAATGGTGTAATCCTCGTTACTACTAAGAGTGGTAAAGAGGGCAAGGTAAACGTATCTTACAATGCTTACTATTCTTGGAAGAAAATGGCTAAGACCTTAAATACTCTTTCAGGTAGTGATTACGTAAAATGGCAGCGTGAGTATGCGCTCTTGCGTGACAATGAAGATAAATATACCAACCTCTTCGGTAATTGGGAAGATCGTGACCTTTATGAAAATGCAGCTGAGAATGACTGGCAAGATCAGGTATTCGGCCGTGTAGGTAACACCTTCAACCACAACCTTTCTATTACTGGTGGTTCCGAAAAGACAAAATTCAATTTCGGTTATGCACACGTAAACGATAAGGCTATCATGCTCGGTTCTTCTTATCGTCGTGACAACTTGAGTTTGAAATTAAATCACAAGGTAAACAAGAAGGTTTCTGTAGATTTCTCTATGCGTTATTCTAATACACTTGTCAATGGTGCAGGTGCTAATGAGAGCAAGACCGAGGTTTCAACAGCAGACTCTCGTATGAAGAACGTAATGATTTACCCTATGTTCAACTTTGCTGACTTGAGTGACGGATACGATCCAGATCTTCAGTTGACAAACCCTATTACTTCTGTATATGATACAGATAGAAAGCAGAGCCGCCAGAACTTCAACATGAATGGTAGCTTCACATGGGAAATCATCAAGGACTTGAAGTTCAAGAGTGAATTCGGTTTGGACTGGTACTACAATACTGACAAGAAATACTATGGTACATCAACCTACAATGCACGTACCAATAGCGTTGACTCAAAGGGTACTCACCCAATGGCTTACTTTATCGACACTCAGCGTAAGACAGTCCGCAATACCAACACACTGAACTATGACTTCAAGAATATCATCAAGAATAAGGATCATAGTCTGAACATTCTCTTGGGTGAAGAGACAATCAACAAGAAGAGTAATGTCAATGAGGATAGATTGAATTTATTCCCAACTACATTTACTGCCGCACAGGCTTGGGCAATGTCTTCACAGGGTACACCATATTTTGTAAACAAGTACAACAATGCAGATGACAACCTCTTGTCATTCTTCGGTCGTGCTAACTATAACTTTATGGATAAGTACCTTTTGAGTGCAACATTCCGTGCGGATGGTTCTTCTAAATTCTCTGAAGGAAATCGTTGGGGATACTTCCCATCAGCAGCTGTTGCTTGGCGTATTTCATCTGAGCCATTCATGAAGAAGACAACCAACTGGCTTGATGACTTGAAACTCCGTTTCTCTTATGGTACTGCAGGTAACAACAACATTCCTGCTGACCAGACATCACCTATCTGGAGTTCAAGCAACTCTACATGGTTGAACCAATTCAATTCATTCTGGACAAGCGGTCTGGCATCTGGTCAGTCTGGTACTTTCGCTTCAAATCCTGATTTGACTTGGGAGACTACGATTACCCGCAATATCGGTCTTGACTTTACACTCTTCAAGAGTAAGTTGACTGGTAGCATTGAAGCATATTGGAATACAACCAAAGACTTGCTGATTGCTTTCCCTGTATCTGGTTCTGGTTATGACTACCAGTATCGCAATTTAGGCGAAACAGAAAACAAGGGTGTAGAAATCTCTCTTACATGGAACGCCATTAACAAGAAAGATTATGCATTGAGCATCAGTGGAAATATCGGTTTCAACAAGAACAAGGTGAAGACCTTAGGTTCTTTGGATCAATACAAAGCTTCTTCAAACTGGGCTTCTACCCAGATTCAGGACGACTACATTGTTAAACCTGGTCATTCTGTAGGCGAAATCTATGGTTATAAGGTTGCAGGTCGTTACGAAGTAAGTGACTTTGAGGGCTATGATGAAGTAAAGAAAAAGTGGATTCTCAAAGAAGGTGTATCTGATAACAGCAAGGTAATCGGTGCAAGCTATCTCCGTCCAGGTGCATTGAAACTCCAAAACATGAACGAAGGCGAAGGTGAAAACCAAGACTTTGTGGTAGATGACAATGATCGCGTTAAGATTGGTGATACGAATCCTGTTGCAACTGGTGGTTTCAATATCTCAGGTCGTCTCTACGGTTTCGACTTGAATGCTAACTTCACTTATAGCATCGGCAATGATGTTTACAATGCAAACAAGATTGAATACACTTCAGCTTCACAGTATTACTATCGTAACATGTTGGATATTATGGCTGACGGCAAGCGTTGGACTAATCTCAATGCAGATGGTACTCTCTGTAATGATCCTGAGCAGTTAGCTGCTATGAATGCAAACACAACAATGTGGTCTCCATATACCAATTATGTATTGACAGACTGGGCTATTGAAGATGGTTCATTCCTCCGCCTTGCAACAATCACATTGGGTTATACCTTGCCACAGACTTTAACAAAGCGTGTAGGTATCAACAGTTTGCGTTTCTACGCAACAGCATACAATGTATTCTGCATTACAGGTTACTCTGGATTTGATCCAGAAGTATCTTCTCGTAACAAGACAGCTCTGACACCAGGTGTAGATTATTCTGCTTATCCTAAGAGCCGTCAGTTTGTTATTGGTTTCAACTTGAATTTCTAATAAGACACTACAATGAAACATATCATAGTTAAAACTTTTGCCGCTGTATTGATGGCAGGCGGTCTAACTTCATGTAGCGATTTTCTGAATCAAAGTTCAGATTCTTCCTTGGATGGAAAGAATATTTTCAGCACTTATGAGTATGCTGAAGGAACTATCGCTAATATCTACCAAGAATTCGGTGAGCAAAATTATCGTGCTCGTTCTGTTTGGTATGGCTATAATACCGATGTTGAATTCTATGGTAACTCAAATAAAGCTGATGGTAAGGCTGATTTGGCAACATACAATGCACAAACAGCTAACGACCAGATGAATACAGCAACAGGTACTGATCTTTGGGCTAAAATGTATGCAGCTATCGAGCGTGCAAATCTTGCCATCAAAGGTTTAAGAGAACATGCAGATTTGTCTGATGCAAAAAACAAGCAGCTTTTAGGTGAGGCACTTACTCTCCGTGCTCTCCAATATGTAGATTTAATCAATATGTGGGGTGATGTTCCTGCTCGTTTTGAACCTGTAAATTCTGATAACATGTACGCAGAACGCTCTGACCGTGACGTTATCTACAAGCAGATTATAGCTGACTTGCAAGAAGCTCAGGACTTGTGTGCATGGCCTAACGAATTGGAGGCTACCCAAACCGTTGAACGTGTTAATAAGGCTTTTGTTAAAGGTCTCTTAGCAAGAGTTTGTATGCAGGCTGCTGGTTATGCACAGCGCATGGATGGTGAGAACCGTTTAAGCACAGACCCAGAATTGAGTAAGGAAGTACTTTATCCTATTGCTCTTCAAGCTTGCAAGGATGTAATGGGTGTTGAAGGACAGTATGTTGCCTTGAAGTCTAACTTTGAGGATATTTGGAACAACAATGGTATCTCCGGTGATGTCATTACTGCTGGTAGTGAATCATTGTTTGAGATTGGTTACAGCAACGCTCCTGCTCGTGGCCGTATGATGTACACATTCGGTATCAAGCATAACTCAGAAGATGAAATGACAACCATGAAGCAAGGTAGCCAAGTGGGTCCTGTTCCTACTCTTTATTTTGAGTATGACAAGAACGACACCCGTCGTGATGTTACCTGCTGTCCTTTCCAATGGAATAAGGGTAAACAAGAGTTGCAGTCATTCAAGAGTTGGAGTTTTGGTAAGCTCCGCTATGAGTGGACCAACCGTTTGATTCCAGCTGGTAACGATGATGGTATCAACAGACTCTATATGCGTTATGCTGATGTTGTGTTGATGCGTGCTGAATTGGAAAATGAATTGAATGGTCCTTCTGCAGCAGCTCCTTATCTCGAGAAGATTCACAAGCGTGCCTTGGGTGGTGACGTCAGCTCTTATATCAATCAAGTTTCTGCAAGTAAAGAAACCATGTTTAATGCCATCGTAAAAGAACGTGGTCTTGAATTTGCTGGTGAATTTATCCGTAAGGCTGACTTGATTCGCTGGGGACTTCTGAAGACAAAGATGGACGAAGCTAAGGCAAAGATGAACGCAATTGTCAACTTGGAGGATTACGATGCAGAACATCCATATAGCCAATTATCAGGTCATGTTTACTACAAGCGTGTACCATATAGCTGGTCACGTGGAGATGTATCTTACACAACAGCTAATGCAAAATTGGTTATCTATGGTTTGAATTACGGTGAGACCGAATTGGATCCAGAAGGTTACACAGAATATGCTGACAGTAAGGGCGATGCTGCTACATGGATTAAGGCTACTTCGCTTGATGATGTCAAGGATTATCTTTACGTACAGGATCCTGACAAGCGTCAGTACTGGCCTATCTTCAATGTCAACCTCAATGACAATGCAAGTCTTAAAAATTACTCTTGGTATTAATAACTTCAAGACTATAAAAAAATGAAAAAGAATATTTTCTATATAAGTGCCCTTGCCGTAGCCTTGTGCTTCGGCAGCACGGCATTTACTTCATGCAGCAATCCTGATGATATCCAGGACTTAGTACTTGACAGAGTACTTTCTCCTACAGGCATCACTGCTCGTATTACCAACAACACTGATATTGTTGTTGACTGGAATGAAATGACAGGTGCTACAGCGTATGAAATTGAAGCCTATGCAGACAACAATGATTACGACAACAACGAACCAGCTGTAAAGACAACAACTACAAGCAACACATGTACACTGACTTCATTAATCGGTGAAACTGATTACTACATTCGTGTAAGAGCTCTCGATGAAAATAATGAAAACCGCAATTCTAAGTGGGTTGAAATTATGAAGACAACTAATCCTGAGCAAAACATGAACAAGGTAAAGTCTGGCGATATCCAAAGCAAGGCTGTTAAGTTGACATGGTTAGCTGGTCTTCAGGTTGATAAGATTATCTGCACTCCATCAAGTGCTGGTTCTACCGCAGAAAAAGTTACCTATACTCTGACAGCTGATGATATTGCAGCTGGTTCTGCTCTGGTATCTGGTCTTGACCCAGAAACGACTTATAAAGTAACTTTGAAGTTGGGTGAAAAGACTCGTGGTTATGCTACATTTACAACTAACATCGATTTCAGTGATGCTACAGTAATCACTCCATCTGATGATTGGGTAAGTGCTATTCAGAATGCTACTCCAGGTAGTAAAATTGCATTGGCTCCTGGTACATACCAGTTGTCTGGAACTAATCTGGTTATTTCAAACAGTGTAAAGATTGGTGCACAGAATTCTGCAAGCTTACCAATATTGAATGCAAACATCCACTTGACCAATGAGGCATCACTCATGCTCTATCAGGTTATCTTGGATGGTACAGGTAATTCAAACTCTGCTATCGAGTTTAAGGGTGCAGGCAGCTACAGCGAGTTGACCCTCAAGGGTTGTGAAATCCGCAACTTCGAAAACAAGAGTTTTATCTACAACAATGTTGCTGCTGTTATTGACAATATCACAATTGACAACTGTCTCATTCACCACATGGATACAAACAATGGACAGGATTTCATCGATAGCCGTAAGGGCGGTTGGAACAGCTTGAACGTAACAAATTCTACTTTCTATGAGTGTGCTCCAAAACGTCAGATCTTCCGTGGCGACGATGCATCTTCTTCTGTTAATGCAAAGATGGAAACTTACGTTGATAAGTGTACATTCTATAATGTTGGTAATGGTGGTTCAAACCACATGTTCTTCTACATTCGTTTCAAGGGTAATACAAATACCTTTACAAACAACGTAGTTGCTAACTTTATCAACAAACGTGGATTTAGCAATACGTCTGCATTGGGAACTCCAACATATAGCAACAACTATTATTATAATTGCTTGAATATGCTTGAACAAGATCCAAACAATACAGAAACAGGCTTGACTGCATTCGACAAGGAAGGTAAAGTTCTGGATGCAAATCCATTCAAGGACCCAAGCAATGGTGATTTCACAATCACAGATGAAATCTTGCAAACATACCAGTTTGGTGATCCAAGATGGTATTAAGCAAAAAACAAGATGAGTTATTGTATCGTTTGACCAGACCATACAAAGTGAGATAATTAAAGACTATACCCCTGGAGTATATTTCCTATGGGTATAGTCTTTTTTTTGTTTTTGAACAAAACTATATTCAGCGAACATCTTAAAAATACTCATCTTTATATTTTTTGAAACTTTTCTTGGAAGTTACAGAAGAAAAGCGTATCTTTGCAGCAAGTATTAAGCAAATAAGAAATGACAATGAACGGAGAAAACTATATAAGATTTGACTGGGCGATGAAACGCCTGCTGCGCAACAAAGCTAACTATGTTGTGCTTGAAGGTTTTCTGTCTTCATTACTTGGAAAGAAATTTAAGATTCACCGCTTTCTGGAAAGCGAAAGCAACCAAGAAGACGAGGACGATAAATATAACCGAGTAGATATTCTGGCAGAAAGCGAAAACGAGCAGTTGTGCATCATTGAAGTACAAAACAGTCGAGAACAAACCTATTTCCATCGCATGCTCTATGGAGTTTCTAAAGCGATAACGGAATATATAGGTCTTGGCAAGCCATACGAAGCAGTCCGCAAGGTGTATTCCATCAATATCGTCTATTTTGAACTGGGACAAGGCAAAGATTATGTTTACCATGGCAAAACCGAGTTCGTCGGTGAACACGAACCACATGATACACTTAAACTCTCCATCCGACAGAATGAGAAATTCTTTGGTATCAAAGATGATAAATTGGAGTTAAGGAAGAGTCCTGGTGACTTGTTCCCAGAGTACTACATACTACGTGTCAATGATTTTGACAAGGTAGCAACTACTCCACTTGACGAATGGATTGAATTTCTAAAAACAGGTTCTATCAGTTCAAAAGCCACTGCTGCAGGATTACCAGAGGCACGCGAACGTCTGCGTGTAGATTCACTCTCTCAAAAAGACAAACAAGCCTATTTCCGCCATTTAGAAGCAGTTAGGCACATGAAGAGCCTCTTCGATACCAGCCGTGACGAAGGATATCAAGATGGTCTAACAGAAGGAAGAATCGAAGGAAGAGCTGAAGGAAGAGCTGAAGGAAGAGCAGAAGGAGAAAAAGAAAAGACCAAAGAAATCGCCCTCAAACTTCTTGCTTTAAATACACCAATAGACATCATTTCCCAATCTACAGGATTATCTATAGAGGAAATCAAAAAGATAAATTCATAAACACATAGAAAGTGCAATGTTCGACTTGAGCGTTGCACTTTTTTCTACTACGCAATCGTTTTCGTATTATTTTGAGATGATTATACCTTATATTATAAAGAATAGTTGTAATTTTGCCACAAATAAAATTTAGCCTAAATTACAATGAGAAAATCAATCATCAAAACTATCGTGCTTTCAGCACTCTTGGCTCTGCAAGGCATTGCCAAGGCTCAGACTTTTACTGGTATTACTTCTGAGCAAAATGCCCAGAATACTCCTGAAGGATGGACAGCAGTTGAATTACCACAAATGCCAGCCATCACATCAGCAAATACGTTTAACATCATAAACTATGGTGCCTCCACATCGGCAGCAGATAACACCAAAGCTATTCAGAAAGCCCTTGATGCTGTTCCTACTACTGGCGGTATGGTCGTAATTCCTGCTGGTACTTGGATGTTTGGCAGTACAGACCAGATGACCAGCAAGACAGAGGTGCTCAGCATCAAGTCTAAGACTGTACTCCACCTTTGCGCTGGAGCCACCTTGAAGCTCGTAGAATACGGCAAGGCTCCAAATAATAAGACTGTATTCATTGGTTGCAAGAATAAGAATCAAAGCGACATTGTCATAGAGGGTGAAGGCGAGACATCAATCATTGATGGACAAGGAACTCGATGGTGGCAGGCTCGCGACAACAAAGAGACTTTCAATCCAGGAGCTATGATCCGCTTCGAGAAAGGCAGCAGATTCCTGATTCGCAATCTCAAGATCCAGAATACTCCAGGTGTCAACATTACCTTAAGTAATAGCAATGGAGCCAACAATGGTACTGTTCATGATGTAACCATCTATAACCCTTCTTCTGAAACCAAAACAGAACAGCCTTCTCATAACACAGACGGTATCTCCATCTGGGGTCATCACATGAACATCTATAACTGCAACATCAGTACAGGTGATGACAACGTAGTTTGCGACAATGACGCACAGTATATCCACGTTTGGAACTGCGATTTCGGAACAGGGCATGGTGCTTCTATCGGTAGCTATACTAAGAACATCAAGCATGTATGGTTTGATAAGATTACCATGAATGGTACCACTGCAGGTATCCGCATGAAGACTGGTATCAATAGCGACGGTACCCTCCGTGGCGGTGGTGAGGAAGACTGGAAGTTTACTAACTTCACCATGACCAAGGTAAAGAACCCACTCTCTATCGACTGCTTCTACGACAAGAACTACAATAGCGATCCTGCTGTAGATAAGGCAAACGCAAGAGCTGTAGATGGCACTACCCCAACCTATAATGGTATTTATCTGCAGAATGTAAAGACTACAGATGTTTGCGATGGCAACGCCATCTTTTTTGTTGGTCGCCCTGAGAGCCACATCAAGAACGTGACACTCGACAACGTACAGATATCAGCCAAGAAGGGTATCGATATCCGTTTCGTGGATAATCTCGTATTCAAAAACAACTCCAAAATTACAGTAAGCAGTGGTGCTATCTGGCTTCAGAAATATGATTCATCATGGACAGATGAATGCAATGCAACCTCAACAGGTTCTACGGTTACAGATACAAAAGGTCCTTTCACCTTGAACTCAAAGACCCTAACTGATAAAACAGCAGGTTCTTTCAGCAATGGTTTCGCCATCAGCAATGAAAAAGGAAAGACATATGATATTGGTTCTGGTACAAACTACATCAAGTACAGTGCAAACCAATACACCATCATTATTCCTGATGGAGTAAAGATAACCAAGATGGATATTGAGGGTCGCAACAACTATTCTGATGCAGATGCCTATATCGGCGAGATTAATGGTACAAGCTATGATGCAACAGCCTATGCCTTCCCAAAGGACAAGAGCGTGAAGAACTATACAGTGGAGTTTAATTCACCAGTAGAACACACGCTGACATTCACACCGAAAGTAAAACAATGCATTTTAGCATTTACTCTTTATACTGAAGCAACCAACTCTATAGCTGGTATCACATTAGATAATAAAAACAAGGCGGACAACAACGTCTATGACCTCAGCGGTCGCCTGGTAATCAAGAACGCTTCTACAAGCGATTTGCAGGCTCTCAACAAGGGTATTTATATCCACAACAACAGAAAGTATATTGCAAAGTAATAAAACACTATATCACTCAAAAAACGTGAGGGTGCGTCACAGACTTATGACACACCCTCCTTGTTTTATATTTTTTTCTTCAGGGATTTCCTGAAGAATCTCATTCCTACTTATCAGTAGTTTTCTTGGCAGCAGGTTTTGCTGCTGTCTTGGCAGCTGCCTTCTTTGTAGCTGCCTTCTTTGTAGCAGTCTTGGCAGGCTTCTGTGCTTCACGCAGTTTCTCTACTTCCTTTTCTATCTTGTCCAACTTAGCCTGGAGACGGGTGATTTCCTTATCCTTCATCTCTATCTCCTCCTCCATATTGGTGACACTGGTCATGTAATTATCGAGCTGCTCATTGTCCATCTCTGGATGGAGAGAGTTTACTCGGTTGAGGAAGTCGCCCAGAATGTTCATGTAATTTGTGAAAGCATCAAATGGACTTGAATAGATACCACGGTCAAGACCCACATTACTTGGCTTGGTAGTCATGAAACGGAAGTTATTGCTTGCCTGCAAGTAATCCCAGTCCTGATTGATACGAGGATCATTAGCAATACGTACACGGTCGGCTACACTATAGAGTTTGTTGAAAGCCTCACGCTGCATCTGATTTCCGAGCCATGGGCTGACATCACGCTCCTCATCCACCCAACTCAATGTATCAGGTACATTCAACTCGCCTACAGACTTCATCTTCTTGCAAATCTCTGAAGGTGTAGAGAAGGTGATGCCCTTCTGGCGTGCACATTCTGGCAATGCCTTGAAGAACTCGAGGATATTGCTGGACAATGGCTGGGCAATACCAAGTGCAGACAGTTCCATGAAGATATTGATAATCTGCTCTTCCTGTGGCAAAGCTGCTATCTCATTGATATAGGTATCAGCAAAAAGTGGATAACCATCCCAACTACTATTATTGAAACGCAAAGAGATATCATCGCTCAAACGGATATCACGGAGCAAAAGCTTCAGATTTGGAGCTATCGGACAATGATAAACATAGTGTGGAGACTTCCAGCCCAATACATGCTTGGCACCTTCGGTCAACATACCTTCGAAGCCCAACTGAGAAGCCTGCAAACCAATATCATCGCTGTAAATGAGTGATGAATTGCGAAGCACAGTTGGCTCCTTACCGAAATATTCCTTGATCTTGGAAGCCTGACGCTTAACCTCCTTGGCAAAGCTATCCTCATTGACGAGAGAGGCAAGACCATGAGAATATGGCTCTGCGAGGAACTCTACACAACCGGTAGCGTTCAGTTCCTGCAATTTTTCCAATACCTGAGGAGCATGCATTTCCAACTGTTCCATGCCGACTCCTGAGAGTGAAAAGGCTACCTTGAAATACTTGTCACTCTGATGGATCATCTCCAACAGGGCATTGAGCGCTGGCATATATGACTTCTCAGCTATCTCGCTGATAGAACGCTCATTCTCGTAATCATCATAGTAATAATGATCAGTACCGATGTCGAAGAAGCGGTAGCGTTTCAGATGGGTAATCTGATGTATCTCGAAATATAAACAAATTGTCTTCATAATTTGAAACTTGATATTTGAACGTTTAACTTTATGACAAGCAAAGACAAAGAGTTCTTCGCTCTTCGTTCTTCACTCTTCACTTAACCTACTTCCATCCTAAGGTTTTAAGGTATAAGTCCCTGATGCGGGCACCCACCTTTTCCCAGGTAATCTGGTCAACTTCCTTCTTGCCCTCCACAGAAAGATAGTCGAAAAGACTCTCATTATGACAGATACTGTAGATGGCATCTGCAAGGGCATGAATATCCCAGTAATCTACCTTGATGCAGTTGGTAAGAATCTCACCGCAACCACTCTGCTTGGAAATGATGGTAGGTGTACCACACTGCATGGCCTCCAAAGGAGAGATACCGAAAGGCTCACTCACAGAAGGCATGACATAGACATCAGAATCCTTCAGGCACTCATACACCTGCTTGCCACGCATGAAACCAGGGAAGTGGAAACGATCGGCAATACCTCGCTCTGCTGCAAGATAAATCATCTGATCCATCATATCTCCTGAACCAGCCATGCAGAAACGCACATTACGGGTACGATGAAGCACCATATTGGCAGCCTCAACGAAATATTCCGGTCCCTTTTGCATGGTGAGACGACCCAAGAATGTAACCACCTTCTCCTTGCCCTTATGATCAGGACGAGGAATATCCTGCCACTCCTGCTTCAATGGATATACCGCATTGTGCATAGCAAAGCACTTGCGTGGATCCTGGTGATATTGATTGATGACCGTCTGTCGGGTCAACTCAGATACACACATGATACAATCAGCATTGTCCATACCATCCTTCTCGATGGAATAAACGGTAGGGTTTACCTTACCACGGCTACGGTCGAAATCGGTAGCATGCACGTGAATGCACAATGGTTTACCACTCACCCTCTTGGCATGAATACCAGCAGGGAAAGTCAGCCAGTCGTGAGCATGGATAATATCAAATTCCTCACTTCGAGCTACCACACCGGCAATGATGCTATAGTTGTTGATCTCGTCGTGGAGATTGGATGGATAACCACCTGCAAAATCCATACATCCGAGGTCGTTGACATTCATATAGTTGAAGTCGGCATAGATATGATCGCGATAACGGAAATAGTCATCCGGATTCATAATATTGCCTACTCGCTGCTGTACGTAATCATGATTGACATCACGCCAGGCGATAGGCACACTATTCATGGCCACAATCTTACAAGCACTGCGGTCCTCATCACCGAAAGGATGAGGAAGACAGAGTATGGTTTCAATGTCACCCTGAGCATGCAAGCCCTGAGAAATACCAAAGTTAGCAGTAGCCAAACCACCAAATACATGAGGAGGATACTCCCATCCAAACATTAATACTTTCATATAGCAGTCCTCCTTATTAATATTGATACTTATCGAGTAATTCGAGTGCACGCAGAATCTCTGCCACATTCATGGCAAAGGAAATGGCACCACGTCCAGCAAATGGAGGGTTACCATCAAAGAGTTCGCTGATGGTACCGAGACAATGATAAGACATTTCATCTTCATATCCCACCATCTGGCGCTCGATGAAGCTCAATCGGGTTCTTCTGTAGAGTTTCAAACTTGCCTCCATATAGAAACCGCCGAGCCAAGGCCATGCAGTACCTTGATGATATGCATAATCTCGCTGGCTCTGAGGACCTACATAGACAGGATTATAACCGCCACTCTTAGGAGAAAGAGAGCGCAATCCCTTAGGGGTCAGGAGTTCACGTGTACAGATATCGAGCACTTTCTTCTTCTGGTCTTGAGAAAGAGGAGAATAGTCGAAAGCGACTGGGAAAATCATATTAGGTCGAACACTCCAATCGATCATGTTACCATCTACATAGTCATAGAGATAACCATACTCATTGAGGAAAGTATCGAGGAAAGACTGCTTAGTCTTCTCTGCCAATTCCAGAAGATGCTGTTGTCTCTCTTGCTTGCCTTCCAGTTCGCAGAGAGCAGCGCAGAAGCACAATGCATTGTACCACAACGCATTGAATTCCACAATATAGCCACTTCTTGGAACTACAGGTTTTCCATTGGCAGTAGAGTTCATCCATGTCACAGCCTTATTCTTTCCATCAGCGTAAAGGAGTCCGTTAGGATGCAATTCTAAGTTAGGATGGTGATTGCCTTCGATAAAGAGCATGACACTCTTGATGAACTTACCATATTTCTTCAGACATTCCTCCTTGCTGGTTTCCTTAGCATACTGCTGAAGAGCCCAGATTGCCCAGAGAGGAACATCCGGCTGTTCCAATTCGGTAATATTCACCGTGATATCCTTTCCTTCCATGAATTCCTGATATCCCTTCATGGCAGTCTTCATCACCAGTTCAAAGTAGTCATTTTCCTCTATAGAGAGGGTTAGACCCGGCAAAGAGATAAATGTATCTCGCGCACGGCACTTGAACCAAGGATAACCAGCCAGAATGTATCGGTCATCATTTTTCTCACGACGGTGGAACTGATGGGCAGCATTGACAAGACAATGGAAGAAATTGTCACGAGGGGCTCTTTCTGCCACTTCCTTATCAAAAAGTTTCTTCAATGTACCAGTCTTGATTTCAGATGTAGATGCAGCAAAGACTATGCTCTCACCTTTCTTGATTGGCATCTCAAAATAACCAGGTACATAAAGGTCCTCATTGGAAGCATAGCCACGCTCCTGCTCCTTAGGATACTCCACACCACGATACCAGTCTGGGGCAAAAACAAACTCATTATTCTTGGAGAACTGCATATAAAGGTCTGGATAACCTGCATACATACAAGTCTTGATACCATTATCCACTGCTGAATACTCACGGGATGCTGTTCCATTCTCATGGGTAAACTGACGCACGCTTCTGAATGCCAAGAATGGACGGAAACGCAAGGTGGTAGCTGAATGACAATCCACCATGGTGTATCTGATCAAGATGCGATCTTCATAATGCTGAAAAACGACCTCTTTCTTTAAGATGACACCACCTACACGGTAAAGCGTTGTTGGCACCTTATCGCAATCAAACTCACGAATGTATTTATGGCCCATCGGGCTAAAGTTGTTGCCTTGATACTTGTGCAATCCGAGATTGAATTCAGCGCCATGCTGAATGACTGTAGGATCGAGAGAACTCAGCAATACATGATTGTCGCCATCCAGTTCTGGAATAGGGACAACCAGCAAACCGTGATACTTTCGAGTATTACAATCAACAATCGTAGAGCACGAATAAGCACCCGAGCGGTTGGTTCTAAGCAACTCCTTCGGCAATGACTCCTGTAGGTTGGTCATCAGGGCCTTTTCGAATTTTAGATAACTCATAGATCTATATTAAGGTTTTTAATATTTTTGTTGACTTTATTGCATCCAAAGGTAAGGAAAAAAAGCGAAACGACAAAGTTTTTTGGCAAAGAATTTAAGAAAATCGCTATATTTAATGTTTTATAAGCTTTTAAAGGGAAAATATTCCCCGTTTTTAAGTCACTTTGATGAATACACACAGTTTTGTGTCGCCTCTTTACAACAATCGCACAATCGAAAAAAGGTGCACCGGAACTTGTATTCCGATACACCTTATTATTCTTAAAACCTTATTATTCTTGAAATAAGATCAATCTGACTACTGCGGTATCAGGAAGTTGATTACTTCCTGCTCCACCGTGATGCGGTAAGGCCCAACTGGCGTCTTCATCAATCGACCATCTACACCAATCATCGCATGAGAAGAATCCTCTACCACCACCTCTCTCGTGCGATAGGGATGCACACTTTTATGATTGAGGAATTTACCTTTGACGAAAAGATAAAAGCCTTCAAAGAGCTGGGTCATACCTGGATGATGAACAACAGAGACATCCAGAAGACCATTGTAAGGCACCGCATTAGGAGTCTGTCCATATCCCGATGCATTTCCTACACACATGGTCATCACCCTACGCTTAATGACATCTGAATTGATACGGATATGCATCTTATAGTCTAATCGCTGGAAAATCATCAGCACGAATGAGAAGAGGAACGACAGGGTGCGGGAACCGAATACATGATGGGTCTTGCGACGCAAGTTCATGATAGCAGCTATCAGACCGACATTCACGCAATTGAGAAAATAACGGTGACAGTTTTCCCCCTTCTTGTTCTGATAACGGATACAACCTAAATCTATCTTACGCACACGATGCTGCTGGAGCCATTTGATAGTCTGTTCGTAATCACTATCATCAAATCCCCAGAAATGAGCAAAGTCATTCATCAATCCATTAGGAATAATACCCAGCGCAATCTGGTTTCTTACGGAAGCATCTACCTGCATCAGACAGTTTACTGCATCATTCAATGCAGAATCTCCACCCACAATAACGATTGTCTTATAGCCATTGTTGATAAACATCTTAACCAGACGCTCTACACTTTTCTGATTCTCGCTTTGCACGAAATCATAGTCCACATGAAGTTGGCGCAAAACTTTCTCTATCTTAGTCCAGCGCGCACTGCTCCTCCATCCTCCTCGAGGACAATAGAGCAAGCCCCATTTATTTTCATTTACAGCCACGTCGATTATTCTCCTATAATAATATTCTCTATATTAATAATAATGTATATACGATCAGAAAGCCATCTATTACTTATCCAAATATCTATCAATCATATAAATTGCTACTGATTAGATTTCATCAGTTCAAAAACCTGCTCTACCTTCTGCTCCATCGGTTGAAGTGCATCTATCCAATGAATGGTAAAACCCCTGCGCTCCATACCACGAAACCAGGTCATCTGCCTTTTGGCAAACTGATGAATGGCGATTTCCAATCCTCTCAGCATCTCCTCATAAGAAGTTTTTCCTATCACATATTCTGTGATAAACTTGTATTCCAACCCGTAATACAACAGGTTTTCTGCAGGAATACCACGATCGAGGAGTCCCTTGATTTCCTCTACCATCCCATTCTCCAGACGCTGTTTCAGACGGCGGGTGATTTTATCACGGCGGGCATCACGGTCGATACTTACTCCTATCACCAAAGAATCAACCGCAGGCAATTCCCGCTCTGGCATCGGATGTTCGAGATTGTAAGTTTCAATCTCAATCGCACGGATGGCGCGCTGCGCAGTATCTACATCTGTGCGATTGTGCATATTAGAACCATTCTTCGCCTTCAAATCCACCAACATATCTGTCAGTTCTTCCAGCGTTTTACCTTCGAGGGAACTACGAAGAGCAGGATTTTGAGGAACTGGTGAAAGATGATAACCTTTCAAGACAGACTCGATATAGAGTCCGGTACCTCCACAGAGTATCGGAAGTACGCCACGATGAGTAATGTCCTGATAGGCATCATAGAAGTCCTGCTGATATTGGAAGAGATTATACTTGGTACCGGCATCACAGATGTCTATCAGATGATAAGGAATCAGTTTACCCCCTACCGTATAATCCTCAAGATCTTTTCCCGTACCAATATCCATGCCCCGATAGACCTGGCGACTATCGGCACTGATAATCTCAGCCCCATGCGTATCGCCACCCCACATGGAAGAATCCATGCCATTGATATGCGAGGCAAGTGCAGCGGCAAGACTAGTCTTTCCACTGGCAGTAGGACCCAATATAGTAATCATAGAATGTTTCATGGCGCAAAGATACAAATTTTTCCGATACAGACAAACAAAGAAATAAAAAAAATGGGAAAACAAGGCAAGAAAAGGAGAATCAGTATGCCTTTATGCTATAAAACTTCAAGCCATTAGACAAAAAAAATAAATAATAAAAAAAGCCTGGCATTTTACAATGCCAGGCTATATATATTGTCGTAAATCGCTTCAGCGGTATTACTTCAACTCAGCGAGGTACTTGATAGTACGAACCATCTGAGAAGTATAAGAGTTCTCATTGTCGTACCAAGAAACTACCTGTACCTGATATGTGTCGTCGTCGATCTTGCTAACCATTGTCTGAGTAGCATCGAAGAGAGAACCGAAACGCATACCAATGATATCAGAAGAAACGATAGGATCCTCGTTGTAACCGAAGCTTTCGTTAGAAGCAGCCTTCATTGCAGCGTTGATACCCTCAACTGTAACGTCCTTACCCTTAACAACAGCTACGAGGATAGTTGTAGAACCTGTTGGAGTAGGAACACGCTGTGCAGAACCGATCAACTTACCGTTCAACTCAGGGATTACAAGACCGATAGCCTTAGCAGCACCTGTTGAGTTAGGAACGATGTTCTGAGCACCTGCACGAGAACGACGGAGGTCGCCCTTACGCTGAGGACCGTCGAGAATCATCTGGTCACCTGTGTAAGCGTGGATTGTTGACATGATACCTGACTGGATAGCTGCGTACTTGTTCAAAGTGTCAGCCATTGGAGCCAAGCAGTTTGTTGTACAAGAAGCTGCAGAGATAACTGTATCAGCTGGAGTCAAAGTCTTGTGGTTTGTGTTGTAAACGATAGTAGGGAGATCGTTACCTGCTGGAGCAGAGATAACTACCTTCTTAGCACCTGCTGTAAGGTGAGCAGAAGCCTTCTCCTTAGATGTATAGAAACCTGTGCACTCAAGTACTACGTCAACACCAAGCTCACCCCAAGGAAGCTCAGCTGCGTTAGGCTTAGCGTAGATAGTGATCTCCTTACCATCAACGATGATAGAGTTGTCTGTTGCCTCTACAGTGTGCTTGCCCTCGCCATACTTACCAGCGAAGCCACCCTGTGCTGTATCATACTTAAGAAGGTGAGCCAACATTTTTGGAGATGTAAGGTCATTGATTGCAACTACCTCATAACCATCTGCCTCAAACATCTGACGGAAAGCCAGACGACCGATACGGCCGAAGCCGTTAATAGCAACTTTTGTCATTTTTTTTAATATTTAAAATTAATGGTTTAAAATAATTCCATATTTTAAGCTCTCAAGCAATCCTGAAGTGCTGAAACATTCAAAAAAATAAGCTTTCAAGCATTTTTTTCTTTTTCCGAGCGCAAAGTTACTAATTTTTTTCTAACTTTGCACACGAAAAGAGTATTAAATAAATTAAAAAAGAATAGTTGAGGTTTAATCTTGCTATAAAAAAAGCAGTTAACATGTCAGACTGACAACTCCATATTGCAAAATTCAATCCTTTCACAAGAATGAAATATGCATATCGGATGAAGAAATCAAACCCTATGATGCCTTACACCTTATTATATATTGGAAAAATCATCATTCTGCAAGAAATGACAAAGTATAAATACTAAAATTATATCAACATTTAAATAAACAAAAGTAAAAGAATTAAGTTATGAGTAAATTTTTGAATGAATTCAAGGAATTCGCCATGCGTGGCAATGTGCTTGACATGGCTGTCGGTGTAATCATCGGTGGTGCTTTCGGCAAAATCGTAAGTTCTGTTGTGGATGATGTCATCATGCCTCCTATCGGATGGTTGATTGGTGGCGTCAACTTCGCTGACCTCAAGTTGACCTTGCCTACCGTACAGGTTGCCGGTGAGGAATTCAAGACTGCGACCATCAACTATGGTAGTTTCCTCCAGACCAGTTTCGACTTCCTCATCGTGGCTTTCTGTATCTTCATGCTCATCAAGGCGGTCAACAAGTTAGCTAAGAAGAAGGAAGAACCTAAGGAGCCTGAGGCACCAAAAGCACCAGAACCAAGTGCTGAGGAGAAACTTCTGATGGAGATCCGCGACTTGCTGAAATCACAGCAGAAATAATTGCCACAACAAAAAGTGACAATAAAAAAAGTCCCATACGATCCGCAGAATGCCATCTGGCAGTACCTGGAATCGTATGGGACTTTTTTATTAAAAGATGGAATTGAAACCTTTGGGATTTCAACAGGTGCGTTTATCCCACTCCCAACAACTCAACTTCAAAGATAAGAGTAGAACCTCCTGGTATTCCTGGCTGAGAGAACTTTCCATATCCCATTTCGGCAGGAATATAAAGTTCCCACTGGTCGCCTACGTGCATCTGTTGCATCGCCACAATCCAACCATCTATCAGATCGCTCAATCGCATCGCAAACGGAGTTCCGCCACGGCTGGAATCAAACTTCTTGCCATTGATGGTCCAACCCGTATAATGAGCAGTCACAATGCTGCGCTTGCCTGGTTGTGCCCCATTTGGATCTCCCTGTTTCAACACCTTATAATATATACCACGAGGGAGTGCTTTCACACCTTCCTCTTGAGCCTTTTCTTCCAGCCAACGCTTGTTGGCCTCTACATATTCTCTTTTTGCCATATTTCAGATTACATGATATTATATTTGCGCCGCTAAGTTACGAAGAAAAATCGGAATGACAAAAAAAATCCGGTTTTATTTTGCCATGTCTTCTTTTTATGCTAACTTTGCATCCTAATCATCAAAAATACAATATGCCACAAACACTACATATTGCAATCATCGGTGGAGGCGCCGCAGGATTCTTTGCCGGCGAAGTGCTCGACATCGATGCCATCACCGGCGGCTTCAATCTGCAGGCCGCCTGGACCACGGGATATGTGGTGGGACAACATATCGGAGAATAAAAGGCGGGGAATTTCCTCGCCTTCGGGCTTTCTATCACTTTCTCAAAAACTTTTCTCCCCTAAAAAACTTGCCATATCAAATAATTATTGTAATTTTGCAGTAAGATTAAAAAAAGAAGATTATGGCAATAAAACTATATCCTTTAGGCATACAGACTTTCGAACGAATTCGAGAAGAAGACAAACTGTATATCGACAAGACGGAATACATCTACCGCATGGCTCACACCAACGGTAAATATTTCTTCTTGAGCCGACCACGCCGTTTCGGAAAGTCGTTATTGGTTTCCACCTTTAAAAACTATTTTGAGGGAAAGAGAAACCTGTTCAAAGGACTTGCCATCGAAAATCTGGAGAAAGAATGGACAGAATATCCAGTGCTGCATTTTGACCTGAGCGGAGGTAAGCACATGGAAAAGGACCAACTGGAGAGATACCTCGGTTTCATCTTGGAAATGGAAGAGAAAAGATGGGGTATCACCCAACCGCAGGTTGATGCCAACAACAGACTGACAGAACTCATCTATACGGCATACGAGAAAACAGGGAAACAGGTGGTTGTACTCATCGACGAATATGATGCACCCATGCTTGACGTGGCACACGAACAGGAGCAACTGGATGCTCTGCGAAACATCATGCGCAACTTCTTCAGTCCTCTGAAATTCTGCGAAGCAAAACTCCGTTTCGTCTTCCTTACCGGCATCACCAAGTTCTCGCAGGTAAGCATCTTCAGCGAATTGAACAATATCACCCTCATCTCCATGGACAAAGATTATGCAGGCATCTGCGGCATCACTCAGGAAGAACTGCTTACCCAAATGCAGGAAGATATTGATATGCTTGCCCAATCACAGGACTTGACGAGAGAGGCAACCATTGCCAAACTGAAGGAACATTACGATGGCTATCATTTTGCCAAGGTATCACCGGATGTCTTCAATCCTTACAGTCTGCTCAATTGCTTTGCAGAAAAAGAATTCGGTGCCTATTGGTTCAGTTCGGGTACCCCTACCTATCTCATCAATATGCTGAATAAGTTTGAGGTACTGCCCAACGAGATAGCTCCTACAGAAGCACTGGAATCAGCCTTCGATGCCCCGACGGAAAAGATGAAGACCATCACCCCATTACTCTATCAGAGCGGATACATAACCATCAAGGATTACGACAAGGATACCCAGCTCTATACCCTCGACATCCCGAACAAGGAAATAAGAGTAGGACTGTTTGACAATCTCCTGCCCAACTACGTGGATGGCAAGAGTGCCCAGCAAGGAGGCGTTACCATCGCCAAGATGGCATCCCTTATCCGCAAGCAAGATATGGATGGTGCCCTGCAGCTTCTGCAGGATTACTTCGAAACCATTCCGTATTGCCATGTAACCAATCATGAGGGACATTATCAGCAGATGCTCTACATCATCTTCACCCTGCTCACGGGATTTGTTCTGGATGTGGAAGTACATACACCAAGAGGAAGAGTGGATATGGTTCTGCTTACCCAGACTGACCTCTACCTCATTGAGCTAAAGCTCAACAAGAGTGCCCAGGCTGCCATGCGCCAGATGAATCTGAAGAATTACCATAAGCGCTTTGCCCTCTGTGGCAAACCTATCACCAAGGTAGGCATCAACTTTGACAGCGCAACAGGCAGCATCAAAGATTGGATTATCGAAAAAGCATAACTTTACTGATATCACACTTCTAGATATCTCAATAAAAAAGGAGAAGACTCACAAGAATCTTCTCCTTTTTTATTGAGTTCTTTAGAATGAACTGATATTTTTCGTCCATTCAAATGCTATTCCTCTTTCGATACAAAGTCTTTCACTATGCGGGTGTATTCCTCGTGATGGTCGCGATATGCCATGGCATGAACGGAGCCTTTGGCGATGAAGATGGCTTTTCTGCCCTTCGTCTTTGCCTCGTAAAGGGGATGCAGCATGGCGTAGGGCACGAAGGCATCCTTATCGCCATGGATAAAGAGCATCGGTTTGGTGCTCTTGCGAACCTGCTCTATCTGCTGAGCCTCGGCAAACGACCAGCCGTAGCGATACCGGCAAAGGGCGGAAGTGGTATTCATCAGCGGGAAGGCAGGCAAGCCAAACTGGTCTTTGAGCTGAGCGGAAAACTCATCCCACACGCTGGTATAGCCGCAGTCCTCCACAAAGCACTTCACGTAATCGGGAGTCTTCTCTCCCGATACTGCCATCGTGGTTGCCGCACCCATCGAAATGCCGTGAATCACCTGACGGGTATTCTTCACTCTTCGTTCTTCACTCTTCACTTCAAATATCTCATTGGCGATTTCCGACCATCTAATGACATCCCATCTATCCTTCCATCCCATCTGGATATGGTCGCCCTCGCTCTCTC
>ERZ1023706.6-NODE-6-length-65432-cov-17.231213_pt1 | contig 65432 bp, 51 predicted proteins | sample MGYA00380351_ERZ1023706 | MGnify/ENA primary metagenome ERZ1023706 (study PRJEB33179, sample SAMN07449038) | human gut metagenome | biome: Human-gut; feature: Human associated habitat; material: Faeces | host: Homo sapiens | place: India:Kasaragod | collected...
GTCAGAAGGCTAAAGGGAGAGAGGTTCGTTTTCCCACGGTTCCCTTTGGTCATGGTGGGAAAACACCGTGTTTTATGTTTGAGGTGATTGCTGATGGGATATATCTAGGGTTCTATTTTGTTTTTTATGGGGAATAAGCCTCACTTTTTATCTTTTCTAGCCGGTAGCCATCACCATAGTCTTTTTACTTTGCAAAGGTATGTGAAGTCCTGGCAGATACCAAACACCACTTTGTTATCGGCTAAGATTCTTTTCCAGCAGACTTCCACAATCAGAGATTGGGTATTCTAAAAAAGATTCTTGACCGATTGTTTGGCTTACTGACCTTGGGACTTCCATTCTTTTAGCACGTAAAAAGGCTAAAGTGATGACGGTTATGCCGGAATGATTATAAAAAAAAGCTCGGATTCTTCTGAAAACAAAAGCTTGAAAAGGCAGTGAATCAGGAAATCCAGAATAATTTTTTGAGTGTTGAACTTTTAAATGTGACAAGATGAAAGTATTTCTTTTTTATCGGACAGACAATTGGAACTCCCATGAGAGCAAGGACTTGATTTACATCGGGACTAGCAAGGAGGCAAGTATCAAGAAGTTGATGAAGTTGGACAGCGAACCCATTACGGAGGAGCAAGCCGAGGACATCAGACGGATGAACCAAAGTCAGTGTAACAATGTGGGGTATGAATGGGAAGTGGAGGTTTGGACTCCGAACCATTTGAACAGATAACTTTTTAAACGGAATTTTTATGGCAAGAGTGATAGATGAGGGCATGAAAGCCCAGTTGAGCAAGAAGCAGGGCTTCTTCTTGAAGTATTTTCCGGCAAGAATCCGCAATGTGGGTGAGGATGCCAAGGAAGCAAGAAAGCTTATCTATGCTTTCAAGGATGCTCGGGATGAAGCTTACAAGCAGGTGGCGCAGATGGTGGATTCCTATTTGAAGAAAGAGTATGGCGAGGAGGTGAAGGACATGGTTTTCCTTTGTGTGCCTGCTAGTCGTCAGGAAGTGAACAGAAGCCGCTACAAGGAGTTCTGCAAGGAGGTGAGCCGATTGAGCGGTATTCAGAATGGTTATTCCCATCTTATCTTGATGGAGGACCGCTTGGCGATTCATGAACGCAGAAGAGGAGGAGAGAAGGAGATTACCAAGGTGAGCATCATGGACTTTGACAGGGCTTTCTTCAAGGGTAAGAAGGTACTCGTCTTTGATGACATCATCACCACCGGCGGCTCTTATGCCCTCTTTGCCGAGGAAGTGGAGAAGCATGGGGCTCAAGTGGTGGGAGGTCTGTTTTTGGCAAGAACACATTATAAATATAATAAGGTATGAAACTGATTTTGAGCAAGACACAGAGCGTTGCCTTTACGGGGCATCGCTCTATTGCTCCGGAGAAGGTTCCGGAGCTTAGACGGCAGGTGAGGGGAAAGATTAGGCTGCTTTACATGCTGGGGGTCAGAAACTTTGTCTCGGGCATGGCGATGGGCTTTGACATGTTGGCAGCCGAGGAGGTCATCAAGCTCAAGGAAGAGCTTTCGGATTTGAAATTGATAGCCGTTATTCCTTATCGGGGACAGAGTGAGAGGTGGGCTTATCAGCAGCGAGAGCGGTATCAGCGCATCCTTTCCAAGGCTGATGAGGAGATTCTTCTGAGTGAGGGATATTACAATGGGTGTCTGTTGAAGCGCAATGATTACATGTTGGATCATGTAAGCGGTATCATTGCCTATTTTGATGGCAAGCCTATGGGAGGTACTTTTTATACCTGCAGAAATGCCAGGGCTAAGGGTATAGATCTTATCAATCTTTATAGGCTGGTTTAGGAGGTTTCTCGCCAAAAGGCGAGGAACTTTTTGCGTTTGGGGGTATGTGAAAGGTTTGAGGTGCGCAAGCTGGCAAGTTGATACTCTAAACTCCTTGTCAAATAAGCCTCCTGAATTTAACATTTGAAATCTTGGGCATTAACATTTGAAAGGCGCTATTATTTTATCTATAGGTTTCGCATAAACTGTTTATAAACAGATAGATGTCTTGCTATGATGTCTGTTTTTTGTTTTTGTCATCCTGCATAATAGGTTCTCTCCGATATGTTAAATACCAACTTAAATTTGGAAAACACCCCGTTTTGATGTTTTCTTTCTTAATTTTGCACCCAGAATCAAAATCGCATATTAAAATTGAAAAGGAATAAAATGAAGGTAAAAAAGTTAATAGTATTCGGGATGACCATGATGTTTGTATTGGCTTCTTGCAATCAACATCCATCCTTCTCTTCCTCCCAGGAAGCGTTGGATGGATGCAAGAAGCAGCTGCAGCTTTTGAAGCAGAAGCAGGATGCTTCCATCGAGGAGCTTTCCTCTCTCACCTCCACCTGGCTGGAGGTGCAGGATTCTGCCTACAGCGCTTTCGGCCGCGACTCTTCTCTCAACCTCAAGAGCCCGATGGCGGTGGCGTATTTCATGGTGTCGGATTCCATTCGGACAGAGATCAGCCGTCTGGCCTTTTCCAAGCCTCGCCAACTGCGCGAGGTGATGTATTTCAAGCAGCATACGGCCATGCAGAAGGAGAAGATGGAGAAGTCTGATATCTATCGGGATGCGGTGAAGTATTACGAGAAGCTGGATGATTATCCGCTCTACTCCTCTCTTCAGGAGACGATGTCCGCCTATAGTAGTTTGCTCTCTTCTGCCAAGCCATTCAGACAGGGGGATGAACTGATCAAGTTCATCGCCTTGGAGGACAAGTGTTTCAGGAGTCTGATGAAGTATCTCTCTCAGGTGAAGCCGGAAGACCTCCAGCAGCTCACCGTTGCCACAACCCGGGTGTTTGACGGGCTCTACTCTTCGGTGGGAACCCAGGCAGATGAGGTGAACGACAGGACGATGCTTTATCTGAGCATGAGATTCAACCGACGCATTGTGCAGAATGCCTTGGCATGCAAGGACGATATCCTATCTAGGAAACGCCTGTCCACAGCGCAGAAAGCCAACTATCGGTGGATGCTCATTCAGCCGTTCATGGCCATCGACGACTACTCTGCTGCCGTGCTCACCAAGGAACAGGGAGAGCAGCTTCTTTCCCTCTCAGATGACCTGCCGGGGCTGCTTGAAAGGTTAGATGCCAAGAAACATGTACAGAATAAGGAAAACAATTTGACAGAGGTGCTGTCGGATTATTTTCTCAAATCATATCTATCATCCATACTTTAATGAATTCAAATGATCAATACGTTAAATGACTTCAAGCTTTTAGAAAGCGAGGAATTGAAGAATTCCATTGCAGAATTTCTCTTCAAGCTATATTGCAAGCTCCCGGAGCAATTTAAGGAAAGTGCTTTACCTACCACCGAGAATGATGATTTCGTGGAAGTTGTCATACCTACCCGCAGGCAGGTGATGATGGAAGACCTGGTGGATCTGCTTGAGAAGAAGGTAGGGCTTCATATCCTTTATGCCTCGAAGATGAAGTTCGGCAAGCATCTCAGGGCTGTGGCTTATTCCACACCGGTGGAGGGCAGCATGTTCATCGTCCATCTGGGCAGTGAGCAATATGGAATCCTGGATAGCATGACGGTTCACTTTTTCGACAGTGAAGAGATCATGCTGCTCAGCATTCATCGACTGCTCAGGGACAACACCCATGTGGAGGCAGAGGTCCTGGAATGCCAGAAGATGAACCAGATTCTCTCTCACTTCTTCTAACCGCATATAACTTCTAAAAAATGGTGATGATTGTTTTAAAGGTGGTGTTGGCCCTGCTGCTGACCCTGGTGCCTTTTGTATTTCATTATGTGATCAAGCCCAAGGCTTCCAGCTCCCCGAAGTGGAGAAGTTTCTATAGCTTTCTATCTACCAAGATGCCTTGCATCAGAAGGAAGGTTGCCAAGGTGAAGGCATGGATTTCTTATGTCTATGGGAAGATGCACAGAAGCAGGAACGGAAGAAAATTCTTTATCTTGGTGCTTCTTGTCATGATGCTGGTTTTTCAGGTGGTGGATTATCATGCGGCAAGGCAGGCTTATCAGCTACTTGGGGAATCGTCTCTTCTGTCTGGGGCTATGAGTCTCACACCTTATCATATAAAAGTACCCTTTCTAGGTGAAGTCATGGTGCCGGGTTCGGGAAAGCTCTTGGAGAGCCTTCTTTACCCTTTTCTAACCCAAGCCTGGGTTTATGTCATGGCCTTGGGAACGACTATGATGCTGTTCTCCTATAGGCTTGCCGACAGGGTCCTTCTAAGGATTCATGCAAGCAGGATCTTGCAGGTTTCCCTTGCCTCCGTAGCCATCCTGATGGTGGCGGTATCCTTGGGACGCTGCTTCCTGCTCTTTGAATTGCTCATGATGCTGCTCATGGCAGGCATCATTTATCCCTTCCCTCAGCAGCCATCTTCACCCAGGGGAAAAGCAAGATGGCAGAACTTGGGCTCCGGGCAGCAGGAGAAGCAGGCAGCCTAGGGTTTTCGGGAAGCTTATATCACATATTTATATTCTATCAAGTATTTTTTCTAAGTTCTAACATTATATCCAAAAGTTATAACCAAATGGTAAAAGAAAATATAACCACTTCTGAGCTTCACGGCAAGAAGGATGGTTTCGTTATCAGAATGTCGTCAGAGCTCATGGCTTATCTTTGCAACGACTATGCTTATCGCAATCCCAACAGATTCTCCCGCCTGAAGGCCTTGCAGGATCTGCTCATCCGCAATCAGGAGGCTAAGCAGTCTTCTTCTCAAATGAACGTCAACATAGCCCAGCTTATCAAGGCCTGGGGATGGAGCCGTCCTTCGGTGCTGGCTTTTGTGGAGCAGCTCGAGAAGTTGGAGGTCCTGGAGGTATGCAACATGGTAACCAGCAAGGTCGTTCATCTGAAGCCTGGTCTCTTTAGCCCGGCTCTCTCTCCCTCTGACAGCATGTAGCTTCCATAGTCAGCCTTCTTTCCAGAAAGGATTTTAAGCGTTAATTTTGTTCTCGGCTTCGGCCAGGTGCCTTCCAGTTTGAGATCAACTGCCCTACAATAGGGTACGTTTTTCCAGGTGGGCGCTTGCGCCGTAAGCCCTTTTTTCAACATCAGGGGGGAGCCTAATACCAAGTTTGTGACCAAACATGTTTCAAACACCCCTGTTTCAGGGGGACTTCGTGCGGCAAGCCGTGTTTTCATTAGGCTCAGGGACTTTCTCCCTAAGAACCCTTTATTCCCCCTTTAAATTCAGTTTTTATGGCTAAGCAAGTATTGGACGTACATGCAGGTAAAGGTATGACCACTTCCCAGAGCAATGAGCATCTGCGTAATGCCAACACTGGCGAAAGATTGAAGAAGTGGAGTGGCAATTATGATCCCTCCCGGGAAAAGCTCAACTTTGAAGTGGGGTCGGGAGGCATCATCGTGCCGGTAGACAAGAAGTCTTCCATTCCCTCAAGAATCAAGAAGATATTGAAGCAGCGAGGGGTATTAGACCCCAACAAGGGTTTGCCGGAGGCCAGATACAGGACTGTGGCAAACATCATTTTGGGCGGTTCCAGAGACCAGATGCACCGCCTGGCGTTTGGATCTCAAGAGGTGAGTCTGGAACCTGGTTCTGACAATGCGCATATCAGGAGAATGCCCGAGATTGAATCCTGGGCATTGGATATGTATAAATTTATGAGTAAAAAGTATGGTGAAAAGAATATCGCCGCCTTTATTGTACACCTGGATGAGAAGAATCCCCATATTCATTGTACGCTTCTTCCTATCACCGAGCAGAATAAGTTTTCATGGAGAAAGGTGATGGTGGGGGAGGAAAACAGCAAGATGGCATATAGCAGGAGGATGACCGAACTTCACAATGAAATCTCTCAGATCAATCTCTCCTATGGCTTGGAGCGTGGTGACAGGGTAGCGGAAACCGGAGCTAGGCATCGTACTATCGAGCAATATCATCAGGAGTTGAGAAAGAAGCTCCAGCAGGAAAACGAGCAGCTCTCTGAGACCATTGAGGGTAACCAGGGGGTTATCCAAGAGCAGCAGGCTACCTTGAGTGGTTTGGAGAAGGACATCAAGCATGCCACAGCCCGCTTCAAGGCTCTTCAGACCATGATTACCAATTTGGAGTCTAAGAAGAACAGGTTGCTGCAGGAGGTCGAACAGCTCAATCAAGACCGTGAATCGGGCAAGATCAGTGCTGAGGAGGCAAAGGCGCGTCTTGAGAAGATACACAGTGAACTTCGGGAAGTGGATGAGAAAATTGCCGACAAGACTCAAAAGCTCCATACGGCAGAGAGCCAGCTTGACCAGCTGCAGTCAAAGACCCACTCGGCAGAGAAAAAGTTTGAGGAGGTTCAGCAAAAGCTTCAGAAGGAGGTTCCTTCTCTCAGCAAGACTACCGTCAAGGAGATGCAGCAAATGGGCTACATGATGATGGCTACAGATGCCAAACGTCGGGCTGCAAAGTATAATGACTTCCTTTCCTCACTTCCTTCTGATCACAGAGATGTAGCGCTCCGGGCAGGAGATATTCTCTTTGATGGTTCCATAGCAGAAACCATCATGGACTGTGCTGCTCAGGTTACTTCCATCGCGGCTGCTCTTTATCTGGGCTATCTGGATGCTGCCACCAGGATCTCTCAATCCGGTGGTGGGGGTGGAAGCCCTGGCACTGGATGGGGCAAACGGGATGATGAGGATGACCTGGCTTTCCGTCAGCGTTGTTTCTTCATGGCCCTTCACATGATGCGCCCTGCTCAGAAGCAGCAGAGAAAGCGATAGAGTTTAGATGCAGGTTCTTGCCTTTTTGATGATGAATCATTAGATAGTTGTTCGGCTTGGGGGATGTATGGTCATCTTTCATGTCGAACAGCTATCTGTTTTTTGCCTCTTGTAAGTAGGAAAGGTATTAGGCAAGATGTTGGTAGTCTTTTGGGTATGTCAAGTGAACTGTGTCATGCAGCATAACTCTGTACTGGTAAGAGAACAGCTGGGGACACAGTTCACTTGACATCCCCCACTTATCTTCCTATTTACATGCTGATGTTTATCAAGAAAGAACAGAAGCTGCCTACCAAATATTCCATTGATTTAAGCGGACTGGTTTAAAGGAGCTCAGTATTAAAAGAGAGTCTGTTTTTTACGGACTCTCTTTTGATTGCTCACTGATACCGGACGGCAGAGACTACCGAAAATTGTTTCAGATGTATGTTTCCAAATATCCTCTTGCTCCATATAATGGTACATTGGTAATATCGTCCTGTTCCCGATAGTCGCTCATCGAAAAGCGCAAGCCTTTCATGCCGGGATATTTGGCTATAGTCGCTTTCAAAGACTTTGACTGTAGATTCTCCTCAGCCTTCACTTCTACCGGTATGACCTGCATTCCTGCCTGAATGACAAAGTCTAGTTCCAGCTGGCTGTTTTCCTTACTATAATAATATATAGGAATCTGGCGCAGCGATTCCAGCTGACAGCAAACGAAGTTTTCCGTAAAATCACCTTTCCCGGTATTGTCATTACTAGGGAGCAGAAGCAAGGCTGGCGGAGTTTTACTCATAGCCCCCAGCAGTCCACAATCCAAGAGATACAATTTGAAGGCACTGATATCCTCATGAATCTTCAGAGGAAGCCCCAAAGTCTTCACCCTACTGATTTTATATACCAGTCCTGCATCTATGAGCCATTGAATGGCCAACTCATAATCCTTGGCTCTGGCACCTTGTTTTACAACACCATAGATGAACTTTTTATTCTCTTTGGCTAGTTGGGAAGGGATGGAGTTCCATACCTGGTTGATTCTTACTACCTGCTCTTTTGGTGCATGCTTGGAAATGTCTTTTTCGTAGGCCCGAATAATTTCCTCCTGTACTTCTCTTACGGCATTTGCATCATTGGTTTCTATGAACTTATTTACGGCTTCGGGCATACCGCCAACAAGGTAATATTCACGAAGATGCTGAATATAGAGTGTTCTGAGCGATTTTACCACATCCCACATTCCATGCTGCAGCAGATCCATACGCTGCTTGAAACCACGTGCCCACAGAAACTCCTCGAATGTCATCGGATACATTTCCAGGGTGTTAACCTTTCCCACAGGATAGGATTCTCCCTGATGAAGAGACAAGCCGAGAAGGGAGCCAGCTACTGCCACGTGATACTCCCGTGCATTTTCACAGAAATACTTCAACGAGGCAAGTCCACGATGCAACTCCTGTATTTCATCCATGATGATGAGGGTCTTGCCGGCTTCTATATTAACACCTGTAATAGCTCCGATGGTGAGAAGGATGCGATCTATATTATAGTCTGAAGCAAACAAATCCCTAGCCATGGCATTGTTGTCACAGTTTATATAGGCCACATTTTCAAACTCACGTTGCCCAAATTCCTTCAAGATATAAGTTTTGCCAACCTGTCTTGCTCCCAACAGAATAAGGGGTTTTCTATCCTCTCTGTTTTTCCAAGCAATGAGGTCTTGCATGATAAATCTTTCCATATATTGCTTTTTTTACTGCAAAAATACTGAAAATTAATGAAATAGCAAAATATATCACATTTTTATGAGGGACTTTTTGAAAGATTAACACACTTTTATGAGGGACTTTTGTGACTATCCGTACATTTTTATGAGGGACTTTCTGCTTTTTGTTGTTATGCTATCAGATCAGGAGGGTGTCTTAGCAGCCTTTCATTGGTCAATAATTCAGGTATTCCAATTTACCTGTTGTTCTGATCTGGTTGCTTTTAAGTTTCAGGTTAACAAGAAGACTCAAAACCACATTTCTGTTTATTTGCAGGTATGTGGCTTTGAGTCTTTTCGTATTTTACTATTTGAGCAGCAGTACAGATGTGGCGTTGGATATTTCCGTGGTTATTCTGTTTACTGTATCGTACATCAGCTTGTTGAGCTTGTCATCAAGACAGGTCTTTTTCTCTGGGTGGATCTGCTCTACTTTCTTGTCGTAGAACTTTGCCCATTCTTGTGCCCAAGAGAAGAGCTGTTCATCCACTGGTTCCAAGTTATGCTCGTTGCTTTTCTTTTTGAGTTGCAACAGGTGGGCGATTTTCTCCTTTATGCTTGTATCTTCTACTGTTGCATTTACCAGTTCAGAGAATCTCACCGGTGGAACGGTACCTTCGTCTGTTAACCATTTGCATACAAGGATACCTCTGAGGTAGTAGAGGAATCTCTTCAATGGCAGTCCATAGTCCTTGATGTATCTGTCATTATGCTTTTTGTAGATGTGATTATAGTGAAACATGGCTTTCTCCCAGTTGAAGTATTGGTCTTCCATTCGCTGTATCTCGCTGATGAACTTTTCGTCCTTGCAGTAGATGATAGGGGAGTGGAGCCATTCAAAGAGGGAAGGGTTGGACCGTTTGAACAGACGCAGGGCTTTCTTCAGGTCCCAGCCCGACATATCCGTTTCATCAGGAAACATCTGTTCGATGGTATCCTTTTGCTCTTCGATATGGAAGTACCACTCCGGTTCATGGACATAGATGAAGCGTACGTCCCAATCGCTGTCAGGAGATGCGAATCCCCAAGCCCTGCTACCTGATTCCACAGCATACAGAATCTTCACGTGTTGCTGCTGCTCGATTTCATGGAGGTGTCCGAGAATTCTTTCCTTAATGGAATAATGCTCTTGCATAGCCTTGTGAACCTTGAGAAGGTGAGGAGACAAGAATCTCTTTTCTTTGGTATATTCAATCTCCTTGCCATTTTCCAGGATCTTAAAGTAGATGGTGTTATACTCTTTGTTCTCAAATCCCTCCAGAAGTATCATGGAGGATGATCTTCCCACAGAGATATATGATACCTTATATTCCTTTCCTGTATCCAGTTCGGTGTAGCTTTCTCCTAGGTAAACTGCCGTTAGGGTATCTGTTTTATTGAAGTATTCTCTCAGATAGTCTGTTTGGCTCATGCCATACAAGTCTGCCATATTATTGTTTTGTTCCATCATTTTGCATTTTAATTGTTGTCTTCATCGAAATGGGTATGCTGTTCGTACAGTTCTGCCATTTCCTTAGTTTTGTCTCTCATATAGCTTACAGCATTTCGGGGATATATGACTCTCACCCCGGGACCATAGCTCATGAGTACAGAGTAGAGCTCGAAGTTGATGACCACAGAAATCTTGAAAATACAGCTGCCATCCTCATTCTTTCTGATAAGCTCCTGGCTATGATGAAGCGGCTTGGTCATGATATACTTGCTTTGCTCAGGGGAAGCCCAGAACTTGATGGTGCGTGGCTTGTTGTCGATATTCTTGCTCACCCCTATGACATCGTCGAAGAACTTCTCGCTATCAAACTTCGGGTTCTCTCTGAAGGGTTCATCGACAGGCTCAATGGATACAATTCTGTCAAGGGCAAAGTTGTACAGGACCAAGTCTTTTTTCACTGAGCAGAAAAGGAACCATCTGTTTCTGTATTCCTTCAACAAATAAGGGTAGAGAATATATTCATTTGCCTCCTTTGCGTTGAAAGACTGATACATGATTCTAAGCGTCTGTTTGTTGGCGATGTAATTGTAGAGAGGGTTCAGAAGTTCCAGTCCTTTGAGGTTCGGCATAGAGTCAAAGTGGATGATGGGCTTTCTGTTGCTTCTGCTGATCGATAGCTTGTCTTGCAATCTTCCTACCACGTCTGCCATTTCAGAGAAATGGTCAAAGTCCTCCAGCTGCTTGAGCATTTCAACGGCTTCCTTCATGATTTCATAGTCGTTTTCAGACAGAGGCATGTCGAAGATGGAATAGTCGGGATCGGCATAGCGGTAGTATTTGCCGTCATATACCTCTATAGGGGCATTGTAGCCCAGTTTGTCACTGCGCATGATCTGCAGGTCGGCCTGCACGGTTCTTAATGACACTCCTTTAGAGATGCCTTCCATGTCATAGAGGGCATCACTGCAAGCATCCACCAGATTGTCGATAGTCCATCGGCGATACTTGTTTCTCAGGCAATTGTCTATAGTCTTGTACCTTATTAAGGCATTCTTGTTTGCTGGCATAAGCTATTCATTTAAAAGTTTGGTGCAAAGATAACAAATAACTCCGCAATCTATTTGCGTAGCCATGAATATTTAACTTTTTCCTGCAAAAAAACAAAAGGAGGACTCCTATTCCAGAAGAGTCCTCCTACATTTGCCGATTAAATATATACATCCACGAAAGAATAAGTTCGTAAACGCTTTGTATTTTACCAATTGTCGTTCTCGTTGCCGGTAAGACCATTCTTGATACACTCCTCAATCTTGTCCATTACTACATTTGAGTAGGCATGTGCCATGATCAAGGCTTTGCAGGATGTCTTTTTATGGGAGTCTTTGGCTGCAAATGGAAAGCAGGAATCCAAGGTCCACTTTTCATCGGAACGAACTGGTGGAGTCTGGCTTCCTCCAAGAGCTGCCATCCATCCGCCGCCCACCATCTTGGTGACATTGTAGAAAGGTACAGTATAGGTAACTCTCACCTTTCCGTCCTTGATATCACACTTGATGACGGGTTTGATGCTCACGTTGTAGGCGTTGCTTCCACCTGTGTGTTGTGCGATGTCTGCTACATAACCTTGTGCGATGATGGTTCCCAGTTCCTTGTCATTGAGTTTGATCACAGAGTTGGCGTCATTGAAGGTGGCAGTGAACCAATAATTGAGAAGAACATAGAGCTGTGCCTTGCTTTGGCTTGGTGCTTCCATGACCTGTACATAGTCGATGGCGTTGTTCTTGTCAAGAGTGAGTTGCTTGCCAAGATTAGAGGCAGCTTCTACCCATTTGTCTCCATATTTCTCCTTGGCATACTTCTCTAGTTCCTCTGCTCTGAGAATCTGGGCGTTTGCTGAAATTACAGCTGTTAGCAAAAGTGCTAATGACATTATTACCTTTTTCATTGTTTACCTTGTTTTATGAATGTGAATCGTTTATCTCGCTTCTGACAGATTATCTTCCATTATCATGGTCATGAATCCATGCTTTCTGTTCATAACTGAGTCTATCCCAGTTGGTACGTGGCTTTCTTTTGTCGGTGTGGGTGATGGCTTTGCCAAAACCCTTAAATAACCATGCAAAGAACAAAACTAAAAAAATACTTCCCATAAAATTAAATATGTTTGTCAGCACCTTGGAACCATTCCTCGGTTTCTCTGAATCACGATGCAAAGGTACGGGTGTCCTGTGCGGTCAATCTGCATAGAAAAATATTTCTAAGAAAATGCATAAAAAAAGAGAAAAAATCGCTTTTAATGCCATTAGCGATGTCTCTTTTATGTTCAAAGTGTGGTGCCATTTAATCGTGTTCATCGATAAGAAATTTGCTCAGTGATGTATTGTTGATAGGAGAAGAGGTTATATAGTTTTGTCTGATGTAGTTTCTGACAAAGCCAGTTTTAGTAGAATTTTAGGTGGCAAGTTACATATATCTTGGCGCTTGTCGAAAACTTTCACGATGACTTAGTTATAAAGTTCACTAAAATAAAAAGGCGAATGTCATCTCGACACCCGCCATTTATGATAATCAATGTTAATCTTTACCTACTTTCTTTGTAACTGCAAAATAATTATTGTATATTTGCAGCGTGAGGGATGGGTTAACCTTCAGAGACCCGCTCTTATTCCAGCCAGGCTTTTTTTAGTCTGGCTTTTTTGTTAGCCTAAGTGAGTGGAAGTTTCATCCATTCTTCTTGCCTCTTCAAACTTTTCCTTCATCGTGGGGTTACCGCGAGTGAGTTTCTTGATACTCAGGTCTTCCGTGTCATTGTTAGCGAGACGAAGGTAGTTCTCTGAGCTGAGGAGATTATCCTTCATCTTCTGGAGAGACTTGATGGTCTTGTCAATCTCTTCAATAGCCTTGTTGAATTTTTCGCTGGCTTTCTGATAGTGACCGGCGAATTTGTCACGGAAGGCGTTGACCTTGTTTTCAAAGTTGGTAACATCCACACTTTGCTGGCGAGCCAAAATGAGTTCCTTCTGGTACTCAATGCTCTTCTTGGATGCCTGGGTGAGGAGTGAGATCAGTGGCATGAAGAACTGAGGACGGATTACATACATCTTCGGATATTTGTAGGAAACATCCACGATACCTTCGTTATATAGTTCACTGTCAGGTTCCAGGAGAGAGACCAAAACAGCATACTCGCAGCCTTTTTCTTTTCTGTCTTTGTCGAGCTTGGCAAAGAAGTCCTCGTTTTTATGCTTTGTAGCCGTGGTTTCCATCTCGTTTTTCATTTCAAACATGATGGAAATGTACTCTACGCCATCTGCTGTGTCTCGGAAGATGAAATCTCCCTTACTGCCGCCACTTGCATCATTGTCCTTTTCAAAGTAGGCGCATGGGTACATCATGCTTCTTACTCTGTTGAACTCAGTGCTGCAGTGAACCTCCAGGCTCTCTCCAATCATCTTGGTGGACATGTGGGCTTTCAGTTCCTTGTAGTGATCTACTTCCTCCTGCTTGAGCTTCAGTCGGCTTTGAAAGTCTTCTTTCAAGGTTTTTTCCTTGATGATTGCTTCCTTCTGGGCCAGCTCCATGTCTCCCTTGAGCTTCTGAATCTCCTGTTCCTTCTCTTGGAGGGTCTCCTTACTCTTATTCTGCTCCTCCAGGATGGCAACCTTTAATTTGCTTTCGTTAGAGGACAGCTGTGTCTGCAAGGCTGCGATTTCCTTATCCTTTTTGGCAATCTCTTTTGTCAGGCTGAGCTGGTTGGTATTCTCAATACCTTCTAGTTGGCTCTGAAGCTTGGCAATCTCAGCATCTTTCTGGGTAAGGTTGAGCTCTTTCTCAGAAAGCAGTTTCTGATAGTTCTGTTCTGCTTTCAAGGTCTCAGCCTTTTGCTCAGCCTTCTGCTGTTTCTCGAGTTCCTTCATGCGTCGTTCTACCTCCTGGTTAAACTCTGCATTCTTGACTTGGCCAACAATAGCAGCATAGTCTGCTTCATCTACCTTGAAGACGTTGCCGCATTTAGGGCATTTCAGTTCTTTCATATCGTATATTTTAATCTGTTATTTGATTGAATTGTCTATATTAAGTAAGGATTGATCACTTTCGGAACTTTCCATCTGGTTCCGGAAGGTATCTTCCTGCTATTTCTGTTTTAGCAAAGGGTATGCCAAATATAATTTTCTGCCAAAGGTGAGTCGGAGAAGTAGCAGGAAAGGAATTTTACTGTTCTTATTCCCGGTCACCTACCATGTTGGTTAGAATATATAGTCAGATTTTCTCCATTTGCTATACGATCCATAGTTCATCGTCAAAGAAGTCCTTCTCGCCCAGTTTTTCACCTATCGCCTTGTATGGCATTTGACTGCAGTTAGGGCAGATGCAGTGGAAGTGTTTCCAGACGTTGTCTCCGTTCTTGCATTTTTGATCGGTTCTTCTTGGAATGAAGCGTACAAAATGATTGTTCTGCTCACAGTCCTCTCCCCATATCTTCTTGTAGTTATAGCCGCAGATCTCACAAGTTCCTTCAGTAACTTTGGATAGGTATTCTTCAAGTCGATCAGGGATATAGCCAGCCGTAAATGCCTTACTTGCTCTTTGGGAGTCCAATACATTATAGTACTTATAGACGTATTCAGCCCACATTTTTTCAAGCTTGAATGCCATATTGTCCGCGATGACTCTTCCGCTATGTCCACCTGCCCAGTCAAATTCTGGCATGGCTTCTTTGAGTTCCTGCGTGGATATGTAAGGGGTTGTCTCTATGTTAACAATGCATTCACAAAACAGGTCGGCATAATAAACTTCACGGTCTTTTCCACTCCAATCCTTATATTTATAAGGATCAGATTGGATAGTTCCAGCCATGATGATGCCAGTTCTTCCTTCCCCTACTTTTACCATGAAAAATCGATCTCCATCTTTTACCTGCTCATGGTCCCATATAGACCAGTTGAGGTCTAGATATTCGTTGGGACAGTCTTCTTCATTATAGCTGTCCAATACTTGGATGCACTTGCTCAAGTCTTCCTTATGGAAGCTTGAAATAGCTGGATTCCACATTAAAACAACAGTCTTCATCTTTTTGATATTTTTAGTTCAACAAAGTTCTGATAAATATTTAAGTTTCAATTGTCAAGCAACTAAGTTTTGTCGATTTATATGCATTTTCATACTAGCCTCCTTTTTACCTTACCTTGGGACAATCCCTTGGCTTCTCGGTTTGATGTTGCAAAGGTAATAAGTATGTGTGCAGTCTATCTGCGCAGGAAAATATTTCTAAGTTTTTTGATGTTTTTATGAGGGAATAACAGCTTTTTGGGGTCTATTTCGGTGTGTAGAGTTATATTTTTCTAGTTGGATTTTGGCTTTTCAATGGATTTTGTTATATTTGCATTTGCAATCAAATTTTGGTTTTATGGTAAAGTTGAAGTCTTTTATCGATGTAAACAAACGAATTGTTCTGAACTTGATAGAGTTGGATGAACAGAATGCATCACTGGGTGTTAATCTGGATGATGCGGTTATTGCTGTGTGGGAAGCTTTGGTGTATCTGGATTATAAGAAACTGGATGCCAAAGATTCCAAGTTGCGTTATGTTGCTTCTATGTCTCGTGTACCTGGTGCTAAGATGAATAGGTTTAGAAGCTATACACGTGAGGCGCTTCATGAGGCATTGCGAAGGGAGCGTTTGGTCAATTTGACATCAAGTATCGAAAAGGAGTGTGTGCTTTCTGATTTGAAGGTGATTGAGCGTATTGACAATCATGAAACTGTTGTTTTGAATGAACGATTAAAGGAAAGCTATAAGCGTATCAAGGTAGAAGCTTGGCCTTTTGGCACAGACCTTTATGAAGAGCAGAAAGTATCTAGACTCGTAAGAAAGATGAAGGGCCCCAAATTCCTTAAATACAAGGTTGACAAAAGTGTGGAAGAGGCACTTGCTCCTTTCATTGACCTGTACATAGAAGATTGGGACTATGTAGTAGAAAGAGAATCTTATAAGTGGGATGCTGTTAAATGCTTCCAAGAACATTTTTCCTTAGATGCTGAGGATTTTGTTGAAATGATGCGCGCTTCTTTGGACAAAACTGACAATCTCCTTAGCGGCAATATGTATTTTGCCCGTGCTACCATCTTGAAGATGATGGAAACGAATCCTGAGGATGTCAGAACTTGCTTTAGACATTTATATGATGAGTCTATAGATATAGCTGATAGAATGACAAGTTTCCTTCAACGCATCAAGAAACTGTTTAGTATTCAGAAGGCGCAGGGACTTTTTAAAGATAATGAAACTTATCAGCAAAGTTCAAGAACTGTTTCTGTTTATCTGTCGTTAAATAAGCCTGCTGAGCATTACCTTTACATGGAAAAAATGTATCAGACCTTTTTGGATGTCACCGGTGCCGATCTTCCAAAGATTGGTCGCACTGATTATGTACTCTTTGAGTATGAGATGGTTTGCGATGAGATTAGAAAGATATTGCTGAAAAATGACAAGCTGGTAGCTTTGCATGATAAGACGTATTCTGATATATATGATTATCATTTGTTGACTCAGGATTTTCTGTATTATGTCTGTACTCATTATTTAGTATTGCATCCAACTGGGAAAGAGGAGTAATGGAGTTTAAAATGTTAGGTAAGTAGTATATCATAAGGTAGTGAAACCTTGCTGGGTATGAGAGGCAAATTGAAAAGTTGAAGGAGAAAGCAAAGATGTTTCGCCAAGCGGAACTTTGACAACTCCTTCCGCAAACCCATAGGCTGATGGGGTGACTTTGCCATCAAGCGAAACATCAAATTAGAAAGACGTTTCTTCCAACAAACCCCTGGTCTCCTGATGTGGAGGTAGGTGCTCGCATCTCTAATCTTTCTGGGAAATCACTAATCCTTATAGTCCAACAGCGAACGATTCCCGCTGACGTGGACTACTTGGATTAGGATTTCATTGCGAAGATAGTGGAAATAGGTGAGAACTCTGTAAAGAAAGAGGAAAACTTTCAGAGGATAGTGAACTTTTTATGAAGTAGATAGCTTATGACTAATAACAACATAAGATTTATGGGGGATGCATTCTGTTCCTGCATCCCCCATATGATTAAAATTTTATGGAAAGTTCTGTGTTGATCATGCTGTAGTTATGCTTGCTAAGTGTACGGTTATTGACTAAGGCATACTCTGCAGAGAATTTCAGATTTTTGGTGAAATAGTAATCGGCGCCTGCTTCGTAGAAGGTTTGGGCTGAATTCCATTCACCATTATTTCTGTAGAGGTCATATCGAGCCTTTATACTCACTTTGTTCTTTAGCACAGGCACAATACCTAAGGCATAGAAGCCGTCTGCTTTGTTGCCATTGTCTGACAAATTGCAGTCCGAAGCACTGTCATCGTTCGTGTTGATCATTGTTTTTGCAAAGGCTTTTCCTGTAGAGTGGATGTATTCTGAGCGGAATGTCCATCCATTAGAATCATATTCTCCACTGATGGCATATCTGTGCTGAGGGAGACTTCTCACTCCATTTTTCTGCTCGCCTGAAGTTTCGTCCGTCCAGGTGCCTTTTCGGGCGTAGCTACCTTCCCAGCCAGAAACACCAATACGCATACCCTCAATTGGCATCACCCAGAAACTGGCTACCACATTCTTTCTCTGATCTACGTCTTTGAGATTGATGCCCTGGCCGTTTACGACGCTTACACCATAATGAAGAAGGTTTCTGCCGTTTGCATTCTCCAGGAAGTCTCCTTCTGCCATGATACCGATATCTCTACCGTTGCTTGAATGCATGCCTGAACGATCACTGTAGCCCGTGAATTTCAGAACTGCCTGCCCATTATCCATGAAGCCTACATCTACAGGGTGGATTGGACTCTCAAATGTAAAGGGTACCTGGAATTCACCTACTCTTACATTGAAAGCCTTGTATTTTTGCCATTCAATGAACAAATCTACCACGCGTGGTGAACTGGCGAGGGTAGAAGTGTTGCCTGTTATCTGGAGTTGTGTTTTCCAGTAAAAATCTCCTGCGACCTTGCCATCCAATGCCAGTCTTGCCATTCTGAGATTGAAGGTATTAGCTTCATTATCTTTGGGGTTTGTCCATTGGTATTGGGCAATGGCAAAGCCTGTTATCCTTATGTTGTCTGCCCAGGTTGACTTTTGGGCGAACAATGAGAGTGAAGACATGGCCAGTAGGGCACTTATATATAGCTTTCTCATGTTTCCTGCCTGTTTGAATTTACTTGTACTCTTTTTCTACTTCATCCAAGGAAATACATTTGATGCCCATATTTTTCATGTCAAATACGTTGGCTGCAGCAACTTCTGGAGTCTTTGCCGAGCAGGCATCTGTACAAACGACAGTTTCATAGTCATAGCTCATGGCATCATTGGCTGTACCTCTGACACAGTTTGGATACTGTGTACCGGCCAAGACAACTGTCTTGACACCCATGCGTCTTAACATGAGATCAAGATTTGTATTGAAGAAGGCTGAGTTTCTGAACTTGGGTGACATGATGTCTTCTTTCTCCGGCTTGAGACCATCTACGAGTGCTCCACCCCAGGTTCCTGGTACGCAATAACCCGTTTTTCCTTCAACAAAGAGGGGGATACGTGGTGCATCGACATCAACACCAGATGATCTGTGGTCGCGGGTTACCCAGACTACTTTCCAGTTCTTGCTTCTGCCATATGCTATGAGCTTATTGATTGCCGGTATCGTAGCCTTTGCGCCAGCTACACACAACTTTCCCTTAGGATCGACGAAGTCATTCTGCATGTCGATAACCAGGATAGCTACATCGTGCTTCTCTACTTTGGCTGTTGGGTACTCGTTCTGTGCGTTGGTTGAAAGAACTGCCATTGCCATCATTACCATAAAAACAATCTTCTTCATAATCTTACCTTTTTAATTAATACTCTTTGTTAACTTTTCGAGTGCAAAGGTACGCAGAATGTTTTGAAGATGAAAATAATACTAGCAAAATGTTATTGATAACATATATATTCTTTCTGTATGTTTTAATAAGGTTAAGCTTACATAACAATGTGTAATAATAATAGTTATTTTCCTTACGATTTGAACAAATGTATAGAGAGGTGCTATATATGAGTACGATTTGACTCTATATAGTACCTCTTATATAATAGGAACATCCAGAATACTGAATGATTACTTCTTGTAGACTACTTTCAATTCTTCAATTTTCTTTTGGGCATCCTGAAAATTGGTTGTTAATGACTCTGCATTCTTGACAAAGACGGTACTGCTAGAGTATCTTTCTAGCTTCATATACCAGCTGGCCTTGCCTTTGGAAACATAGTAGCCGATTTCAAAGCCATCATTGGTGACAAAGCGGTTTTCCAGATAATCTGGATTTGCTGTGCAATCAGCATCAACTTCAGCTACCAATTTGGCTAATGCCTTGTTGATCTCCACTAAGTCAGAATACTCTATCATAGCAATGTGTGCGACGCTTCTATTGGTCTCCGGGTCTTCTATTCTGTAAAAATAAGAATTGGTTTGTTCTCCCATGACAGTTCTTATACTTGCGGACAAGCTACCCATGAAGCTCTCTGGGATACTTGGCATTCTGACATCTACAAACTTAGAAATTCTTCCTGTCTTGGAGGTAATCTGCTCAAACTTAGTGAGCTTCTTGGCTGCATCATTCTGAGCATTTGAAACTGCAGGCATCATCAATGCCATCATCATAATAATTACAATCTTCTTCATATCTTTTTGAGTTTAGGAAGAGCCACCTTTTTATATATTGGCAGCTCTTCAAGTTATTTAAATCCTAATCTATGTGTATACTAATTAAAAAGTGTACCACTCCAAACCGCTTGCAAAGGTATGCTTAAATAATCAAACAACCAAATAAAATCCATAAAATCATCTGTTTTGCTCATTATATTTCTTAGTTTCTTTTAATCAGTATGACTCCCCATTCATGTTTACCAAGAAAGTATTGTGTGTGAGTCTGTCAACCAAAGCAGTCACCAACACCTTATCCTTTATGATTTCTCCCCATCGATCAAAGGCGAGGTTTGTCGTAATGATGGTGGACTTGGTGTCTGCCCTAAGCGAGAGGTGGTTGAAGAATAGCTCTCCTGCCTCCTTGTCACCGTAGGTCAGGTCCTGTTGCACCTCCATTTTGACTGCTTGCTGTGGAGAGGACTGATAGTTGAAGCCGTACAAGCCGTCCGGTGATATGTTGAATCCTGCTATCAGCTTATTGATATCCACGTAGTCACTTTCTATGTAGCTTTCTCCTTCGTAGGTGCCGATGTAAACAATGTCTGGCAGATTCTCCAGCTGCTTTGCGTTCTTGTCAATGATAGAGTAGATCTTGTCATTGGGTTTCACAAGAGCATGTTGGCCATCGAACATGGAGAATAGGGTAGCCTTTACATATGAATCTTCCCCAATCTGGTTGTCCTGCTGGTCGATGTACTTATATTCATAGGAATCTCCATTCTTGACCAGTGCAATCAGTGTTCCGTCTTCATCATAATAGAGGAATTCATATTTGGCTCTAACCAAAGTTTCTCCCTTTATATTCATGAGTCCCCAGCCGTCACCATTATTATAGGTGAAGACATCTCCATGGATTGTACCTATATTCTTCAGTTTGGAAGATGGTTTGACGATGATCTCTCCCTTGTCGTTCATGATTCCCCATGTTTCTTTTCCATCCTTCTTGACTGAGACTGCCAGTTTCCCATCAGTAAACTGATATTGCATATTCTCATACTTGCCAGCTGAAAAATCGAAGAGTACCTGGCCGCTAGGATTGATTACGGAGATTTTTACCTTGTCCTTCTGCTCCTTCTTGACTTCCTTCTTATACTTGGCGTTCACTCCAATGAACTTTCCATCTCCATAGTCGTTGAGAGAGTAATATTCTGGCTTTACTACACAATCGCCATTCTGGTTGATTACTCCCCAGAGGGAATCGGCTGTCATGAATACAGCATAGTCTCCTTCGAAGGCTCTTACACCATCTACCTGCTTTCCATCAATCTTATCGAGATTTTTGACCACTCTTCCATCTGTGTCGATGATGGACACCGGCTGATTCTTGAGAGCTACGAGAGCTTTGCCATTTCGAAAACCTGATGTGTGAGCATAGTCACCTCCGATTTTCTTAGGCTTCTCAGTTGCATCGTACATTTCCCATACTCCGTCTTTGGTTCTTACGAAGAATCTTCCATCTCTAACAATGGTTGGCTTGTTTTTGAACTCTTCCTTGAAAAGGACTTTACCATCTAGGGAAATCATACCCCATTGTCCATCTGCGGTTTCCTGGAATGGGATATACTCTACATTACCATTCTCTGTTTTTGAGCAAGAGAAAAACATCAAGGTGAGTATTGCCACCACAAGGAACGAAAAATTACGTTTGTTCATATTGGCTTTATTTTGTTCTGAAAATATTAGTACCATACCTCTGGGGCTGCCCCTGGATCATCTTCATAGTTATCGTAGTCATCCTCCTGGAAGGTATCTTCATCGGGATGGGTGTCAAATGAAGAGTCGCTTGGATCGAAGTCATGGTTTTCACAGGTGCATTCCCAATCTTCACACGTGCCCTCTTCATAGGCATCACGATAGCCGTCATGGTAGCCTTGGGCATAGCGTTGGCTTTGCGCTTTTAAATCGGGAGCTGCATGATGCTTTTGCTTCCCAAACAAGAAATCTAATAGTCCCATAATCTTATAGTTTTTGGTTTCACTGGTGCAAAGGTAGGTTCTTTCTATGCAACTTAGCTGCACAGAAAGAAAAATGTTTTTGAAAATGTTCTTTAGGGAGTGCTTTTTGTTTTTCAGATTATGATTCCGAATACAAACAATTAATGGAATATGGTCACATTATATCAGAGGATTTAAATACTTGAGAAGTTGTTGATATCCTACATAAAGGTCAGGGCGCTCTACTCTGGCTGGTTGATGCCGTTGGTGGTCTGCATCTGAGAGGACTTGACACGTTCTGTCATCCAGGTACATAGTCAGGCTGTTTGGAATCTGCCCATGGTAGATATGATGACTCCATGAGGATGCTCCATCTCGATGATATCCATTATGCGCTCGAAGATCAACTCGTTGAAGTAGAGACGGTCGCACAATCGTAGACGGTAGATATGGTCTTTGGGTTGTAGTTGATCATCACAGAGAGAGAGCTAACCCTCCTTGCGAATGGTGTTCAATGCCTGTATGCCACAACAGTTGAACTCTAAGGAGAACTGATACGGTAGGCACTTGAACCTAGTACGATGATAGAACGATGGTCGTTCTCGAAATCACTATTTTGACTTTTTATATTTCTTTATTTCTTGCATAAGTTCTCCTTGTGTATGATAAATTTTATCAAAATAGTCCTTTGGTATATATTTAGTATCTTCATTGCAAAAATACAAAATTTTAATGCCATGCTTTTTGCATAATTTATATTTGACCTTATCACGTACAAGTATTTCTTCTTGATTTTCAAAACACCTTTTACCTTTCTTTACTATACCAAAATGCTGGAGTCCTTGACATTCTATTGCAAGATTGTATTCTGGAAGATAAAAATCAAGGTAGAGTGAAGATTTATATTTAAGCCATTCAAATGTCTTTTGATGAACCTGGTCGATTCCCTTGATTTCTAACATTCTCCATATTCTTAATTCCATTTTAGAAGCATTGCATTTTGGACAGCCACATCCCGACAAGTGCGAAGTTGGATCTTGGCTGAACAACAAATTATGTTTTTTGCATATAATGTCAACTTTATAATTGCTGTTAATATAATTGACCTTAGAATAATCATATCTATCTCCGTGAACATAAACAGCCCTTTCTATGAACTCTTCTGTAGTCATTGACATTTCCTTGCTCATCTTGTCTCTAGAACATGCAACACACCCCATAGAGTACGTCAAATGATACATTGGAGTTAAAGTAAACTCACCATGTTCAGGGCATATTATGGTAACGGGTGTTCGATAATCTTGATATTTCATCAGAGTATAGTCAAATTTATTACCATATTTGCCACGTGCTCTTTTCAAAAATTCAATCTCAGAAATAGGCACATTATTAGCGCATTTTTGACATCCTTTACCTCCTATATGTTCAGATGCAGTCTGCTCAAAGTCTCCATGTTCTGGACACGTTATGGTAACTTTCTTTCTTCCATATGTATAGATTGTTTTAGAATAATCATATTTACTTCCGTGAACAATTCTTGCTTGCTGGATAAATTCCTCTGTTGTTCTATTCCTCCCACAACATTTTGGACATTTAGCCCCATATCTATGAAGAACAGGCAATTGGAAAAACGAGCCGTGTGTTGGACAAATTATCTCTATTTCCGTATTACTATTTACATATACAGATTTTGAATAATCATAGTTCTCTGTATGTGATTTCCTCGAATCCTCAATAAACTTCTTTATTCCTACACGTCTATTGTTTGAACTTTTTAAGCGACCACATTCGTAACATCCACATTTTTGCTTTACATGACTATTTGGTTGTTGTTTGAATTCTCCATGAATCGGACAAATTATCGTTACCTCCGTATTGGCATTTTTATACTCCACCTTAGAATAATCGTATTTATCACCATGAACCAATTTTGCTTCATTGATAAATTTCTCCTGTGATTTCCTAAGTTTATTACCAGTCATTATATATCCACATTTTTCACAGCCATATCCCATGTGAATATGTGAATATGGTACTTGTTCAAAGTATCCATGAATCGGACATCCAATAATTACCTTTGTATCCATGTTTCTATAAACAACACGACTATAATCGTACTTTCCTTTATGGACTTTATTGGCTATTTGAATAAACGTCTCTTGGCTCATAGTCCTGTTTTTTGTATTCTTGATTATTCCGCATTTCCTACAACCTTTTCCTGCCATATGGTCAGCTGGTGTCTGCTCAAAAATACCATGTTCTGGACAAATGATTCTTACCTTGACTGAATTCTTTTGATACTCAACCAAGGAATAATCATACTTATTTCCATGCTTTGAAATAGCACGCTTAATAAAATCTTCTCTTGTAAGTTTGTTTGACATAATTTCATATCTATAATAGTATGACAAATATAGATTTACAACTTCTTTTTCTTGCGTTTACGATTCTCTTCTACTGTTATAAGTCGCAAATGAGTATGTGAATTATGATATTGTATAAAACTTTCAACAAGTGCTCTGTCGGTAAACTCTGTTATTTCCGAACCGTCCTCTGTCTCATTTATTTTAGAGGGGACTTTTTCCTCACCACCATTTAGTGAAACCCAATTACTTACAAGTTCAACGAAATCCATATCGTAATGATCAACTTCTGCATCATCTGGACATAGTATAGACTGTCCACTCAAGTCACTTGTTGTTGGATAAACATGCTTAAATTTATACTCCGTAATAATGCTTTCAACCGCTCTTCTACATGCGGCCGATATTTCTTCAATCGGTTTTCTAGGATCAATACAACTAAGATATGAAATATCCGTCACGGTACCATCCTGCCGTTTTATCCAAAATTGCTGATTACGGAAATATGCAGACTTTCTTACATAAATCTCAACGATATTCTGTCCTTTTAGCTTATTGCTTTTTGCTAACTGTATAAAGAAATCAATCATGAATTCTTCATCAATCCGATTCAATCTGTCTCCATTCTTATACGAATTGAGAATCTTCTTGCATCTTTCTTTCAAACTCTTTTTTGTCGAAAAGGTTTGCCCTTGAATTGTAATAACAAATTTTGCCATAATTATGAAATTATTTAACTTTATTGGCAGTATCTATTCTTCACTATATTAAATCCGCCAAAGGTCTGTTATCCTATTTTTATACTTCACTACTGTTATATTCCGTCATAAAGCTTGTTTTCCTCAAAAGAATACCATCGGAACCAAATAGGTATTCCATAAGTATCACGGATATACTTCATGTATGCCATATCCTTTTCGTCTGGTTTCTGTGGCCCGACAATGAACATTTTCTCTGCTCTATTTACGTTGGGGTAGTGGGTATATTCAAGAATCTGTCCCAATCCTTCACGGATACACTTCTTGGCAGAATCTGTCTTAATCTCGAAGTAGTGCCATTCTCCAGTTTCCTTGAAGATACCTTTGATGTCAACTCTTTGTCCGTCTGCGTTAGTCAGGCTAGTCTCTACATATGGAAGGACATACTGGTCTTTAATGAGTTCTGCTACAGCACTTTGAATTTTCTTATGTAGGGGATCAACTAGTACTTCTCCCTTTTCTGTAGTCTTTATAAAACTATTGGTATTGAGAACCTTGATTGTTCCCTCATCATTATTCTCAAAGACAAAGTCTTGTTTTTTGTCCATGAGTATATAGCGATGACTAGGAATAGAATTGGCTGTCAATATTGGCTTGTTGGAATAATTAAGGTCTGCCTCAGAAAACTTGAACTTGACATTGAAGAGCCATTGAGGTTCAAAATCTCGTACTGTTCCTCCTACAAAGCGGATTTCTTCTTTCATGTCTTTTATCCAGCCTCTTTCCTTGTAATATTGATATACCTTTTGACTTTCTTCGGAAGAAACTCCTGTAGCATGATGAAGACAGCCGATATATACCTTTTGTTTCAGAGGAGAAATGGCGAAAAGATGTATGTCATATTCTGCTCCTATATGTTTTCCGCTAGCTACGTTCAGTGGTTGCAGGAAACCATAGTGATATCCATCAGGGGCATAGATTTTGGAATCATCCAGGATCCACTCCTCATGTCCAAATCCGAGCTCTTTTTCATAGGAACCATCTGATAGAGATTTACCCACACTTCCAGAAGGACGTTTCCAATCCTGGGTGTTCCAACAGATTCTTGCTATTTTTTCCATAAAATCTTAATGTTGCAGCTTTATGATACCAAGAGTGTTGTCTTCCTTCAACAACACTCTTGGTACGTTTTTATTACTCAAATTTACTTTCTACCATTTCAAGTTCAGTAATGTACTTGAATGTTACATACATGAGCATGGCAGTTGCTACATGTATTCCCAGTTTAACCTCTTTGGCGTCAAGACTCTTTGCCTGATGGTTTTCATCATTGCGGAGTTTAACGATGAGATCTACGTATGTTGCAAACTTCTGGTCTGTAGCCTTCTCGCTGTATTTCAGCTTATTGAGCTTCATGCAGTAGATGGCATTGCTCAGTGCAGCATGTTCTGTATCGCCATTCTTGTCAGTTACTTCTTTATCATATATGAGATAATGCAACTTCTTCAAATATGACTCATAGCCTGTGACCAGAGTCTTGAGGTAGGTACGCTTCTCTGTCAAGGTAAGCGTATTTGGACAGCAATAGAGTTTGAACAGGGCATTGAGAACAGTTTCTCCAAGACCACTGTATTTTTCTATGCTGTTTACCTTCAGTACTTTGATCATCCACTCGAAAGCTTCCTCCAAGGTTCTACCAATACCGGCAATGCCTGCAAAATCCTCTCGCAAAAGCGGAATGATTTTTCCTTGCAGATTCTCGATGGTATAAGCTTTGGCCTCTTGCTCACGGTAACGCTCATAGATGGCATGTCCCATCTGCTGCATCAGTGTCTTGTAGAACTCCTGATTCTCAAAGAGTTTACGATAGGCATCTGTTTGGGTAGTGTAGCATTTTTGTGCTGCTTTTCCAAAGATGTCAGGGAAGATGCTTTCTACAAACTGATTCTCATCATTGCCAACAGCCTGCTTTTGTATTTTCTTGGTTGCTACTTTCTGGATATGGTCAAAGATGCCTTCTACCATAACTCTATCTGCCTCTGAGAACTCACCACGGAACATGATGTTGACCTTATCGATAATATTGTCAAGAAGGTCCTTATTATCATCTGGCATTACTGCAGATCCAGGATTCTCTCCCTTGAGAGGCTGTTTCTTGCCATCATCTAACCAAATGTTGATAGTCTCATTCGCTTTGATGGTATTGTTGACGAGTCTTACTTTCTTATCCAGGTCTATTTGCTCATGAGCTGTCTTTGGCAATACTCTATACAGATAATCTGCAAACAGATAAGTCTTATATAGGGCACGGTCAAATGTTCTTGCAATCTGGGTCATATAGGAATAGAAGCGCACAAAGTTCTTGATCTTGCTTCTTACCTCAAAGCGCTTTTCTTCTTCAAGCTCTCCGATTCTGTCTACGACCGGTTTAAGCATACTTGAAAGAATACCTAGTTGGTTTTTATTTTTCTTTGTCTCTGCAAATACCTCATAGAACTTTTCTTCGTCTTCCGTTGTCCAAAGATGGAACAGCTCAACGTCCTTGTGGAATTTATAGACATAGTTCACATCCACAGGCTTGATGAGTTCGGTTCCTTCATAGAATGGTTTGAATGATGTAGCGATTTCCTCAGCCGTGTTTGCAAAGTCGAACACAAAGGTATCTTTCTTAAGTCTGTTTGCTCTGTTTAAGCGTGACAGTGTTTGTACCGCCTTTACATTTTTCAGCTTCTTGTCCACAAACATGGTATGCAGAAGTGGCTCATCAAATCCGGTTTGGTATTTGTCTGCCACGATAAGCATGTTGTAGAACTCGCTAGAGAAATACAGAGGAAGCTTATCTTCTGAAATATTCTTTTCTCCACGCTTATTGAGCTGTGGTTCTGTATATTCTGTGCCTTTATAGTTAACCTTACCAGAGAATGCTACCATCGGATGCAGGCAGTTAATATTATTTTTCCTGCAATACTCCTTGATGGCAAAGAAATATCTGACAGCATGGGCTCGGCTTGCCGTAACCACCATGGCTTTGGCCTTTCCTTCCATTTTGTTCATCGTGACTTCCAGAAACTTATTGACAATGATGGCTGTCTTTTTGTTGATGGTATCACTATGGTTGTCATGGAATGCCTTCAATGCTCTGGTTGCAGGGGTTTCCTCATAATTAGGATTATCCTCTGACTGACGTGCAATCTCATAGGATGTCTGAAACGTCGTATAGTTTTTGAGAACATCCTTGATAAATCCTTCTTCTATGGCCTGAAGCATGGAGTAGTTGTGGTATGCTACATATCTACTTTCATCTTCCATTCCCTTCATTCTCTGTTCAAAGATACCAAAAGTCTGTAAGGTCTTTGGTTTTGGAGTAGCAGTGAATGCATAGAATGCGAGATTGTTATGCTGTCCCTGGCTCAATAAGTCTAGCATCAGCCTGTCCTTTTCGGCTTCTACTTCTTCCACTGTTTTGTCCTCCCATTCTGCCATTTCCTTGAGTGCTTCATCTGTATCAGCAAGAGCAGCCTTTAGTTTTTCTGCACTCTTACCACTTTGGCTTGAATGTGCTTCATCCACTACTACGGCATACTTATGTCCGGAGTTGGACACGATTTGCTCATAAATCTGTGGGAAGCGTTGGAGAGTAGTGATGACGATACCTGTATGCTCTGCATTGATGGCATCACGTAGCTTATTGCTTGCATCATGGTCTTTTTCCGTGATGGTAGTGACCGTACCTTCTACATGTTCAAAACCAAGAATGGTTTCCTGGAGTTGTCTGTTGAGTACTCGTCTATCAGTAATGACAAAAACACCCTTGAAGATGTTGGCATTATCCTTATCGTGGAGTGATGCCAAGCGATAGGTGAGCCAAGCTATGGAGTTTGACTTTCCTGAACCTGCAGAGTGCTGGATCAGATAGTTATGTCCAGAACCCTTTTCTTCAGTATCGTGAATCAGTTTCTCCACTACATCCAGCTGATGGTAGCGAGGGAAGATAATCTTCTCGGTTGTTTTTGTGATTTCTTTCTCGTTACCATGTTTATCAACGATGAGGGAGATAGTTTCCTCCTTTTGGCGCATGATGTAGCGTTGGAGAATAGCCAGGAGCATATCTCTACGGAGTACATTTTTCCATAGGTATGATGTCACATAATCTCCATCCTTTGCCTCTGGGTTTCCTGCACCACCTACATTTCCAGCACCGTTGCTTCCTTGATTGAATGGGATGAAGAATGTTTTATCCTTCTCCAGGCGTGTTGTTACGGCTGCCTCATAGAGGTCGCAGCCGAAGTAGGCGAGGATACGGTTATCGTAATGGAACAATGGCTCTTTTGGCTCACGGTTCTTCATCCATTGCTCTTTGGAGTCATTGATATCCTGGCCGGTGAACTGGTTTTTGAGTTCAATGGCGATGATTGGAATACCATTCAATGAGAGCACCATGTCGATGGAGTTTTTTACGTCCTTGCTATATACAAACTGGCGAGTACATTCCAAGATATTTTGGTTGTACTTTTCAATGAGCTCTGGATTGAGGGATGATGTTGGTGCGAAATAGCATAAGTCCAGCTGGATACCAAAATCTTTGATACCTGAGCGGAGTGTATGTATGAGACCATAATCTGATATGTTTGATTGCAGGGTCTGGTACAGATGATCTTTTGCCTTTGTACCATACTTGCGCTCAAATTTTTCCCACTGCTTTGGTTGGGTAGTGCTGATAAAGCGGATAAGAGTATCAAGGTCCAAGGCTCTTACACGGTCGTAAGTAGCCTGGGTACCTTTAGTATATCCACCTTCTGTGAGCAGGTATCGTTCGATATCTGACTCAAATTGTTTTTCTTTTAAATCTTCTGGTGTCATATGTTATACTTTTTCCTTACCTGTTACGTATTCATATATGATGCTCTTCTTGTAGTCCTTCAGCTCTGTGATCTTCTCTTGCTTGAGGGCTATGAGAGAGTCGATTTGAGAGATCTTCTCATCGAGATAGGAGGCTATTGCCTGTTGCTCTTCTATATTAGGAGACAATGGCATTTTTTTATTTTTTATTTTGGTCGATGTAATAAGCGGTTGTGCATTTGAAGTGTTGAGAGTATTTAGTTCTGCTGCACATAATAGATAATATGTATATCTAATTGGCAAACTTGATGAAATTTTTAAAGCGTTATCAGTAGCCCAACATAAGCAATTTGGCATTGTTACACATCCGCATCTTGCACCTACACGCCCAACGATTAATTCCGAAGATTCAGTATTATAAAAATTATAATAACCAATCCTTTCACCTCCTCCAAAAACAGGATATTGACCATTGTCTAGTATCTTTTCATTAGACAAGGCGTCTCCAGAATTAATAGTAATACAATACTTCAACTGTTTTACTTCCCAATGTTCAGGAATATTTCCAAGCCACTCAACTCCACTATCCTTCATCGGAGCGTTTGGGTCAAGACCTTTGGAGACAGCTTCTGTTATTACAGACTGCTTATAGGCTTGTAGCTCGGAGATCATTTCCTCTTGGAGAGAAATCAAAGAATCTATTTCACCACATTTCTTATCGAGGTAGGTGGCTATGGCTTGTTGCTCGGAGAGAGGGGGTTCCACAACAGAAATATTTTTCATTTCTGACCATCTTGTAGTCCATAAATCATCAACGATACCATGTCCCCATTTGTAATACTCATCTGCGAACATAGTTGTATGAAAGAGCCAATTATAAAAATTTGCATTCATTTTACCTTTTGGACACAACACTGTATTTATTAATGATACTGATCCGTCATAAGGTGATATACCGCAAGATCCTCTTCTATCAGAGCGGCTATTTATAGCAAAATCACCCACTCTGACAAGTTTACGGTTGTCACCATCATTTGTTTTGGCTGCTGTTTCCAACTGAGGTAATATTCCTTGCATAGTAACAGATAATGGGGCAAAATCTTTGTCGCTGACTTTCTCATTTCTTTGGGTATAAAAATTGCCAAGTTTCTTGATTTTCCATTCGCCTGGAATGTTGCCAATCCAAGCGATGCCACTGTCTTTATATGTATCATATGTCTTTGCCATAACTATCCCAAGATTTTGTTCATTAACTCATTCTCTTTTGATTCCAACTCTTTGAGGTGGGAGAAGATATCCTCGCTCTTGCGTGGGGCTACGTACTTGTAGAACTCACGTGTGAATGGGATTTCATAACCGATTTTGGTCTTCTTCTCGTCAATCCATGCGTCAGGAGCATATGGGAGAACATTTTTTTCCATGTATTCCTCGATGTCCTCTGTCCAAGGAACGATTTCTGTATCACGTTTCTTGGCATCTGGCTGTGGCTTGCCTTTCTTCAAGATTGGTTCACCTGTTTCTTCATCTACCAGAGGACGTTCGATGGTGAGCTTTGAGTATTTGAAGTATTCATTATCAAGTACCTTACTCTCAACCTTTAGTTCCTGGTTATCGCTTTCATAGCTCCAGTTGGTGAAGTCATGGTAAGCTTCCATGATGAGGTCTCTGCATGCCTCGGTGATTTCAACTCGCTTGTTACCCAGGCTCTTTCTTCTCTTTTCAAAGCACTGGCTAGCGTCGATGAGCTGCACCTTTCCCTGGCGTTCCTCGCTCTTCTGTTTGGTGATGAGCCAGATGTAGGTAGCGATACCGGTGTTGTAAAAGAGGTCATTTGGGAGCTGGATGATGGCTTCCAGCCAGTCATTTTCAAGCAGATAGCCACGGATTTCACTTTCTCCGCTGCCTGCATCTCCCTTAAAGAGGCTACTGCCATTTTGGATGATGGCCATTCTTCCATACGGGTCATCCTGCTCTTCGCCATCTTTCAGTTTAGCTACACCATTGAGAAGGAAAAGCATTTGACCGTCACCAATGGCTGGGAGTCCTGGGGCAAAGCGGCCTGCTTCACCGAGATTATGCTCGTCAGTTACATCCTTCTTGGAAGTTTTCCACTCAATGCCAAATGGTGGATTGGAGATGATATAATCAAACTTATAGCCTTTGAATTGGTCATCGCCCAATGTGTCGCCCTGGCGCATATTATCTGCGTTACCTCCCTTGATGAGGGTATCAGCCTTGGCGATGGCGAAAGTCTGGTTGTTCAACTCCTGTCCATAGCTGGTGATTTCTGCTTCTGGGTCTATTTTGAGGAAACGTTCTGTAAGGCAGCCGAGCATCTGGCTAGTACCCATGGCCATGTCATAGATGGAAGCGGTGATTCCTTCTTCTTCCAGTTTTTCCTCATCATCGCCTACGAGTAGTTCTGACATCAGATAGATGATGTCGCGAGCGGTAAAGTGGGCTCCGGCCTGTTCGTCATAGCTCTCTGAGAACTTACGTACCAGTTCCTCGAAGATGTATCCCATGTCCACGCTTGTGATTTGGTCTGCTCCCAAATATGCCTTAGGTGTACAGAACTCCTTGATAACAAGATACAATACACCATTATCTGCCATTTTCTCAATCTCTCGGTCGAAGTCCATACGGTGGATGATATCAATGACGTTGTCTGAGAAGTGATTCAGGTATGACTCGAAGTTTACCTTGATGTTCTCTGGATCATTGAGGAGCTTCTGGAAATCGAAAGGAGAGAGGTTATAGAACTTCTGCTCTGCTGCTGATTCCAGGAAGCCCTTCTTAACAACGATACCATCCTCGTCTAATTTCTCATTTGTTGCAAGTACCTTTTCCTTGGTTGGCGTAAGGGTATCTTCGAAACGTTTGATGACACACATAGGAAGTATGACGTTGCCATACTCATGTGGTTTATACACGCCTACAAGCTTATCTGCGATTGCCCAGATAAGGTTGGCCTTTTCTTGAATATTGACCGTAGTCTGCTGTTGAATATCGTTATTGCTCATATGATTCTTCTTCTTTTTTTTATTCTACTGCAAAAGTAACACTTTTTTGTGCGTTCTATTTGCACAGATGTTTTTTTTAATGTTTATTATTACTTTGGATGAGGTCAAAGGCTAAATTTCCTGCTAGTTTCTCTATCTCTTGCTTCTCTTCCATGTCGTTTGGCAGTTGATGGAGCCATGTGAGGACATTGAGAAGCTCGAAAATGGTTGATGCAACCAGGAATGGAGCCTTGTTGGTTTTTACTTCCTCATCTATATGCTGTCTATGAGAACCTTCATTGGCAACGGTTACCAGTGAATATAGGTGTCGTTGGATATGTACAGGTACTACACTTTGCAGCTTTGGTTGTCCAAGAAACTTGCTGCATTCAGCGAGATTTGTACCATTGAATTTGATAGCCAGGAGTCCATAGTCATACAGATTGCTCATAATCCAGTCAAGGACTTTTCTCACTTTGTTGAAAGTGTCTGCATTTGCAAACTCCCTATTCTCGTATATCTTGATGATGCTTAATACCTCATCTGCGATAGTTCCTTCCAGCCAGGAGAATATTTCAGGATATTTGTTCTTGATGATTCTGTTGGGCTGCTCGTTGATCGTTTGGATGATGTCATCGCAAAGTTTCTCGTCATCAACTTCCTTTTCATAGAATATAGGGAAGAAGGATTTGAACGTATTATCGCTAAGCAGGTCTGGCTGTCCTGTCGAAATAAAGTAGGGCAGTTCCTTGAATTCTTCCTTGATTCTCAGAACTGCATTCTGAAGACCAGCCACACTTGCTACTTCCTGCTCGCTTTCATTAAGCACTTTCGCATCCAATATGACAGCTTCCCAGAAGGTTGGGTTCTTGGCGTATGTGTCAAGTCCTTCTTTCTGGGTCTTGAATGGTGTAAGCTCCATGTTGTAATGAAGCTTACAGTACTTTTGGAAAGAGGTCATCTCTTCCCACTCATCGTCTATCCACAATATATGATAACTATTGCTCATTGTCATTTCTGTATATAGGTAAATAAATACGGACGGTTGACCAAATGGAATCCTGGTCTTTCTGTGTGAGGAGGTCGTAGTCTCCACCATAGTATTCTACGATGCTTCTTACAATATAGCCGCCTTCTCCTGTTCCTGCAGTGATGCCACCTTTTTCGCCTCTAAGTCCATAGCGTATCTTGTCAAGGCCTTTAGGAAAAGGTGTCCCATCGTTGGTGAAATCGATTTGGAACATGTCTCTTTCCTCATCCACAGTGAGTTTGACCCAGATGGAATAGTCTTTTCTTTTTGGATCAGTGAATCCATGTTTGATGGCGTTACTGAATATGTTGTCACAGAGTCTCTGCAGGTCATCCTTTGCCATGAAGACGTTGATGCCTTCTGCGTAGTCTGGAATTTCTTTGAGATATTCCTGCCAGTTTTTGTCCCCATTCATGTTGATGGATAGGAGTGAATCTGGGATGGTAAACCCATAATTGGCAAGAGCTTGGTAGTCTTGTACTATCTCAGAGTTATAGTTTTGTCCATCAGGATTGTTTTCAACCAGGTATTTATCAATGTTGATGATCTCTGGTGTTCCAAACTCCTCTTCTCTAGAGAAAATCTTCAGTATGGTGGTGAGAGAGTCAATTGCAGCCTTCTGGTTGGCAATCTCTTCTTTCATACCCTGCATGAAGTCTTCTTCGCTCATGGAATCCTTATGGGTGATGTAATACTCCAGGTTCTTTCTGGCACTTGACATTTGGCGAAGATGGGGCATCATGTCGTGCTTTCGTGAGCGCACTTCATTGATATAGTCTGTCTTCATCTTGTCAATCACATCTAGAAGACCAGTTTCTTTTGCCTTGGCCATGACTTCCTGTTGGCATGCCTCTTTGTATAGAGTCTTCTGAGTGCTAATGTCTGGCAATGCCAGTTTATACTTCATAATTGTATTCTTTGAAATATGAGGTATAATACCTCTTCCACCGATTTTAGCCTTACTCAGTACCATGCAAAGATACTCGATGTCAATCTCCATTCCTGGAATAATGGCAAGCACGTTCTTTGCCAGCCAAATAGGGGCATCCTCGGAAGCCTGGATGATGGATGGCTTGAGATCTCGTACCAAGGACACAGCGATTGCAGTTTGCTCTAGTTTAGCGCAACCTTTAACGTTGTCACAATCATTGAGAGACTCTGGCGAAATATAAGGCTTTGTCCAATCATTGCTCAAATCTGTCACTTTCAGCATCTTGCCTTTGTCTGCTTCCGTTCCCTTTGTGCAAGATGGGATCTCTACGATTTCCTCCAAGGCTACAGCCCTATATCCCTCTGGTACCTCCAACTCTTCGTGCTGAAGGTATTGGGTTAAGTCCCAGGTGTAGTCATTTTCGATGATGTCATCATAGGATATTGAAGCAGAAACCTTTGGCTGGTCAGTGTGATATGTAGCCATTATCTTCTCAATGTCAAGGTGAATGTTACCGTCACTCTTATCATACATTTTCGAAGCATCAATGAACCTGATGGCATTTTCATGCTGAGGGTTCTTTCTCAGGATGACACAGGCTAGCGGTATGCTGGTATAAGAGAGGATTCCTTTAGGCAAAAGAATAACCGCATCAATAATGTGCTTTTCCATAGCCCACATTCTGAATCTCTTTTGCTCACCATTTGCCCACTGTATGTTTGGAGTCATGAAATATACACCAGTACCATCATCTGATGTGGTCTCAAGAAAACGGTTAGCAGCTACCAGTTCTGCCAGTTCTCTCTTGTTGCCATTTGTGGCTGCATGTTCATCCTGCATCTGCATTTTCATAGCAAGTGGAGGGTAGGAGATAATGGCATCATACTGCTCGTTTGTCCATGACGTGTTAGAGTCATTCGTAAAATCTACAGAATCCAGCTTATCAGCCAGTCCCAGTCTGATTTTTCCCAAGAGCCACATCTCTTGATTGATTTCTACAGCATCTATATGCTCGTAGTTCTCCATCTCAGTGCCAAACTCCATCATTCCACCAAATGGAACAAAAATGGATTTTTCTTTTGGAGAAATGAGTGACTCTATAAGTGCACAGATGTATCTTGGCGTATAGAATTCCTCTGCATATTTATTTGAGATAGTCTGTTCGATGCAGAAATCCAACCAATCAAGATATTCATCTTCTGAATAGGATGTACTACAGATCATCTGCATGGCCTGATTGATGAACTTGATGTTTATCTTTGAGATGGTTCTAATGAACACACCCTCTGCTTCTCCATACAAGTCATCATCACTATCCAGCAGTTCAAACAGAGGCTGATTATATTCAAAAGAATCAACCAGCTGGGCTTTTTGCTTTTTGATATATAGCAAAATGCCTACTAAAGTTGATATTTCAACTCCAGACAATCCTGTTGTTTTCAGGGTACCAATTACCTGATTCATTACAGACTTTGTCTCATTGCTCACTACAAGATTCTTTCTCATTTCAATCAAAAATTAAGTTACACATCAATTAACGAGTGCAAAGGTACTAAGGTTCTGTGCAGCCATTCTGCACAGAAATAAACTTTTGCAAAAATACTCTCGTAAAATTGCAGTCAGACAGCTTATGGTTCTATTTTATAATAGGTATCACCATGCTTAATAATCTCCTTTCCTTGATCAAAACCATAAAATCCCCAGAAGTTTAAATCTTTAATTTTAACGTATCTTTTCCCCTTCAGATACCCCTCGATATTAAAGTTATCATCTACTTCTTTGATCATGCGAGGATTTATTTCCTGATGGTAGAGTTCTGGTAAGTCTCTATCTGGAGAATACACAAGATTTAATTTTTCATACCCTGGTATAGGTCTGCGCAATTCTGGATCATATTTATCAAAATCCACATAAAGAATTCTAAAATTATAGTCTCTTCCAAATATTGCGGCAGATGCAACCATGGATTTCTTGCCACCTGTTATGTCTAATGCATAAGCCTGTGCAGGATATAGCATCATTTGTTCTTTAAGAGTCTCGTATATGTTATCGAATGTTTCCGATTCAAACTCAACTAAATTATAATCAACTACAGAGAATTTTCTCAAATACTCCTCTATATCATGTTCTGTGTTCTCTTCTTTTTGAGTATAAAAGATGACGTGCTTTTTGGGGCGAAGAGCTCTTTGTGTAAGCAAAATTGGCTCTGGGGTGAAACCTAAAATTGAGAATAGCACATCAACTCGATCCACTTCTCTTGAGAATTTTGACTCAAAATTGAAAAGTACATTGGGGAAAATTGATTCAAAATAGAGATTCTTGGCTCCGCTAAAATCTCCTGTTTTATTCAATTTCAGCCACAGCTCTACTTCTTTGTTATTTATTTCTTCCATATTTATCTTTTTGTTTGTTATTTAACTTTCTGTCTTTAGATGCTTGCACCAAATCTTTTATATGGTTGTCAGCAATTGCCCTTTGCTCATTTGTTAGTTTTATACCAACTTCAAAGCCATTTAAGAGGCCTTGTTTGCCATCTATGTTTGCTGTAAAGAGTATACCGTCTTTCTCGCTAAGAATGCATTTTGAATGGTTGTTGTCATCACCATAAACCACACATCCTAAAGATTTCAATTTGTTGATCTCTTCTATAGATGTTTTTAATGAAGGGCTGCTACCATACATGTTTGAATATAAGACAACCTTCACACCTCTTTTGATTGCGTTTTTTATCTCATATAAGAATCCTGGTAATTCCTTTATTGCCTTGAAATGCCATGTAACAATATAAAGATACTGCTTGGAACCCTTTATGATTTCAAGTATGGAGTCATATATCGTTTTAACGTTTGAATGGTAGAGGTTATTGTCTGCCTTTGTCGAACGTATAGTATATTTTGTACCACTTTTTAGATGTTGTGTTACATCTAGTTTTACGTAATTTACATGTTTTGACAAAATGTTTCTATATTCGTTTCTGTCTATGTCAGTGATGTCAGAACTTAAGTAGAGTTTTTCGAAAACATACTCTAAATCTTCTAACTCTTCTTCATATACAAAAACGCCGGTTTCTGTATTCTTGTTGATGCTATTTGATGCAAAATTAGCACTCATAATGATACCCTGTTCACCATCTGAGATAATGAACTTAGCATGCAGTTCTTTTAGAAGATGGACATGGCATCCTAGCAACTTTAAGTCATTTAAATTAGGAAGGGTTGTATCATTGCCGTAATTGTTTCCTGCACTGTCTTCTTGATAGTCTTGAAGACGAATGTTGGAAATAATAAATATAGCAACGCCTCTTTTTGCTGCTTCTTTGAGCAGTTGAATAATATCTTTGTCTTGGAAAAGGAAATTACATGCTTTTATATATGTTTTTGCTTCTCTGATGACTTTTTTGATGCCTTCAGTAAGAAACACTTTTCCATTTCCATTAATTAAGTATGAGCTCATTGTTCTATATGTTTAAAGTATGAATTTATATCGATAGCTTCTAGGTCATTGTAATGACCTATCAGACAAAATGTTTTTCGCCAGTCAATAGGCGAGTCAATCGATTCGATGAATCCCATATCCAAAGTATCATGTTCTTGCTTCCATGTGTTGAGCTTTTCTTCAAATTTGAGATAACTCTTTATGATTGGGGTTGTTTTTACCGGAATGAATAAGTAACCACCTTCTTTTGCTTGTACTTCTAACATACCCTTTTTAGCATCCGACATTACTTGTCCTTTGACAGGCGAATTAATGAGTAGCTCTTTGGTTATGGTAATAGCGAAAGGATATGGTGTCTGATCTGTATTCAGAATCTTTTCGGTTTCTGTACCTTTTACCTTGTATCTATTCGCTAAATAAGTAGTGAAGCATTCTCTTTTCACATCGCAAGCTGTTTTTTCTGGATTTTCATAAGTTGTGACACCAAAGTTATGGCGAAGGTTTCCCTTTTGATCAAACGAGAAAAAATACTTTTTCGTTGCTTCAGACAGAGATGGTAGCATCGTGAAATGGCCATTGAAGTATAGACGCTTTGTTATACTTCTTCCATTCTCCGCAGCAATGAGAATATAGATGTCTTTTATGTATCTCTCATCTATACCTATTAATCTCAAATTATGTGCACTTTCTTCTAATCCATATTTATCTTCGCTTTTGTAAATTCTTCTTTCGATATGTTTTATGGCATTTGTAACATGCTTGTCATCAAGCCCAATAATTGGGTAATGAGGAATGTTTATTTTGCCATTTCTAAAGAATCGAACAGAATTATTTGCCTCATAGAACATAGGAGGCAGTAATTCAAGAGTTGTGCCGTCAACCATGATGGATCCTGTTACCTCAACATCTGGCCTTTCGCCCGAGTTGTTGAGATATTTTTTGCAACCACTCTCAGTTACTAAATATCTTCCATTCATACGACATAGAAAACCATCTTTTATGAGGTAAAAATTTATTCTTGATTCTACAACTTCTTTTTCAAATCCTATGAGCCAAGCTATATATGATAAGCTCGCATGGGGTGTTTCGTTTATAATGGACAAAATGCTTCTGTCTATTGGATAGAAGGGATCTTTGTCCTTACTTAGATACTTTATGTTTAGAACATAAATCGGGCTTTGAGCGGGCATATACCCGATCAAAGTTAGTCCCTGATTTCCCATAAAGTCTAATAGTTCTTTATTATTTATCATATTTTGCAAAATATTTTAAATTTACTCTTTTCTTTACGTTATCAAATTGGGAATAAACGAAAGTGTGTACACTTCCTTCTTCTAAATATTCCCATGATACGCAACCGCAAGTATATATGCCACAGTTGATAAAATATAAGACAAGATTGTCATTTAGCATTATTTTGCTGATTACTTGCCCTTCTATTTTGTCTCCTATGTGATGAGTCTTGATGAAATGTTCATAACATTTATTCCAATCAATCTCAACCGCATTCTTTTGTCTCTTAACAAAATAATAAGTCATGTTTAGCGAGATCGGTTTGCTTTGATTTTCATTGTTGATTTTAGTATAAAAGCAATTTTCCCCAATTCTTATGACTATATTATTTCGGTTACATGAAACGACTTCACCTTCGAACTCAACTTTGTTAGCAGAGTACGCTACTTCTTCGTATATGTCAGAGAATCCAAAGTATGGTTTGGAATCTTTACCTAGTCCTATATATCTCAATGAGATTGTTTCATCTGTCGTTTTTGTTTCCATAAATCTATCACTTACTCTCATTTGAAATGTGAAATTTTCGTTTTTATGTGTAAAGCTGACCTTTATGCAAGCTTTAGTGCTTTTACTCCATGTACAATTGTCAAAGATTGTTCCTTCTTCAATTTCTAATGAGTTAAACTTGTCTAATTGCGTCTTACCTAACGAAATCTTGGTTGGCATATTTGCAAGTTTTTTGAATACATCAAGTGGCTTTACGCCTTCGCCTACAGATTTATAGTGCGCACTATCTCTTGTCAGAGTGTTCATATTTCCGATGATAATTAATTTCTTTTTTGCTCTACTTAGAGATACATTTAGTCTTTTCATATCATCCACAAAGCCAACTTTTTGGTCAATATTGGGTGAGAATGATCTTACAAAACTAAAGATGACGATATCAAATTCCATTCCTTGAATAGAATCTATCGTGTGTACGCTTTCTCGAATCTTTTTATCGCTAATTAAGGACTTTATATATTCGCATTGTGAAGCATAAGGTGAGATTATACCTAAAGTTAGGTCTGGATTGTTTACCAATACCGGTTCTATTTTAGGAAGAATCTCATTCTTTATATAGTTTGCTTCACACTTATTCCTACGGCTACGATTGAATCTTTGCTCGTAGTTGAATTTCATGTTAGAAGTGTCGATAACTGTTACAGGATTGGGATATTCCTGTATGTCGACAACTTGTTTTTCAGTCCCTTTTCCATTCTTGATTTTTCCATCATAGAATAATTCAGAAATGAAATCTCCAATTGCTGGATTCATTCTGTACTGATAGTTTAATGTTACCAGATTCTCTTTCGGAAATAATGGATGTCTATGATAATGTAAATATTCGAACAACGACTTATTTTGTGAAGCGACCATTTCTTCTTTGGTAACTTCTTTCTTCTCTTTGTATTTTGCATCAGCTAGCATCGTTTCAATTTCTTCTTGATCAACATAAGGTGGTAACTGATTATCATCTCCCACTAAAATGAATCTCTCACCCATTTGCATAGGTACAATTGTTTCTGCCAAGTTGGCTTTAGCTGCTTCATCAATAATTACGGTGTCAAAATGAATCGTCTTATTTTTCAGGACGAAGTTCATGCCTACGCCAATACAGGTACCTAGTATCACACTTTTACTCTGGTATACTTGAGATGCCAGCATAGAACCACTTATACTTTCTGCTTCTTTTTCCAACTCTCTTAGTGTTTTGCGTACTATAGGAGTATCTAAGGAATTATTTTCCCCATAATATTGTATTATCTTCTTGTGAAGGTTTATATACTGCTGATATATAAATTCGTTACTATAGCAGAATCCCTCAAGAAGGTCTGATTCTTTTGCTTTACCGGCTTTAAGCCTATCCATGAGCGTTAAGTTGTTCTTAAGGAACATTTCATAGTCATGACTGTTGAAATTCTTTGTGTCGATGGTTTCATTATCATCGTCAATTCTAAGAATATTATCACATCCGACATTATTCAACTTCTTGAATATGTTACCAACGGCAGCATGACTTTGACTACATACCAGTACCTTTTTCTTCTCCTTTATTAATTGTCTGATAATCTCAACAATAGTTGTTGTCTTTCCGGTTCCAGGAGGTCCTTGGATAAGAAGAATTCCATTTTTCGGTAAAGCCATTGCCTTTTTAACAGCCATTGGCTGGTTGTTGTTGTTTTCAACAGCATTGAAATTGCTATTAAAGAAATTGAATTCATTTAAAATTGATGTGTCTGGAATTTCTATATTTCCTCCAAGTAAATCACGAAAAAGAGATTGCTCGTCAAGTGTAAATTCTTTGATAGCATCTACTTGAATATTTAGGTGTTTTACATTGGCATCACCTTGCAAGTTAATACCATTCTGTAAATAATCGTCTATATTTTTGTGGCTACCAATAAAATGCAGTATGTATTCTCCTTCAACATTGATTTTTAAGATACAATGATCAATGATCTTTCCTGCATTGTCAAATGTATTTATACGGATTTCATTCCGCGTGCTATCTTCAGAATCTCCTTCTCCTGATAGGAAATTGTAGTCGTTTTCAGTCATCTTAATTCTGATGGCTACACTTTCTCCTTGTACTTCACCAGAAATTGGAGTTAAGCAGTTCTTCTCAAATGTTTTTTTGTAGTTTCTTCGTTGATTTTCTTGGTCAATCTGATATTTGAGATAATCTGATTGATTGACAAAATCTTGTGCAGATTGATACAACGCAGAATGAACTTTCTTTTGTAAATCATATTTGATTTTAAAGAAAGTGTTGAGTCGATCTATTAAAAGATAAGTAGATTCTGCATCATAATCATTTTCAATATAATCATATGTGCCGTATAATTTGATATTCTTACCTTCGATTTTCATTTTGGTCAATTTATTTGCCTCTATGGTCTTTTGAGCTTGGTACGAATTATTGGCATTTTCCATTCTTTTTGTTAAATAGAAAGTATTCTTTTCTCTAATGATGTCAAGAACCTTTTTCTCTTGGTTGAAGACAATTAGATGATCTTCACCATTATACATGCGTGGTGAAATCCAGAAATTTTGATTATTCAAATATTCCTGAATCTCTTTTAAATACTCTTTACTATCTACCATATCTTCCCGAAATCTGCATTTGATTTCATGATCTATGGTTTCTATATCATCTTTCGATACCAATTCTGGATAGTCAGTCAGTAAAATCTCGATAACATTTTTATCTTTTGTATCAAGATTTTGAAGTTCAATAGCATTGAATAGTTTATTTAATCCTTCATCAATTGAAGATGCTTTATCTTTGTTGCATTTTAGAGCATGGGGTATCGGACTCCCAAATATTATGGGAGCCTTCTCATTAGTAGGTTTTGCGGCAATTGTTAACTTGAAAGCATTTCCACTTTCATTACTTTGCTTATTGTAATCATCAAAGCTGACATAACCTTCAAGTGACGAATTTGCCACTCTTACTTTATATAAGTGTGGAGTTTTGGTTACTATTTTAAAATCAACCTTGTCTCCTTCTTTTAAAGATTGGAATAGTTCTTTATCCTTTTGGGTAATGAAGTCTGCAAAATCCTTAAACAAGATTGCATATTTCTTTTCATCTACATTTATTGAACGTTGTATGCCAAAACCTGTTTTTACGCCATATCTCTTATAGAGTTTGATAATTCGGCATGCCTCATTATTAGATACAGGATGACCTTTGTATAAAATATTTTGAGGGTATAAAATTCCGCCATAATAGTCCATGAAGCCTTCTGTTAAGGCTACCTTTTCATTTTTGAAAGCTAGAATTCGTAGTATAGTTCCGCTTTCAATATGTTGCGACAGATTCTCTATAATGCCTTCTTCTTGCTTTGTTGTAGTCGGTATTGCCCAAATACTATTACTTTTATCTAACTTTGGATTTTTTTTGCCTTGATCTGGTACTTTTTGAAAGTATTCTTTAAACTTTTCAAAATCATAATCATAAATTGTTTCTGCAAGAGGATCGCTTTCTGCATCTGGATTCCATTCATCAAGAATCATATATGCTACTTTTTTGCCAGAATTACCATGACTCTGTAACTTTAATGCGATGTCGATTACTTCCTTTTTTGATATATATGCCCAATTCATTTGAATTCTAAATTTATTTAAAAGACATATATATGCAAGTGTAAAGTAAGCACATAATGTTTCTTCCTTTATTAAAAAGTTTGAAGCTTCATTAAAAGATAGTCTTGTTAACTTTATTGTTAATAAATATTGACTAGGCGCAGCGAATTCTTTTGATCTTTCTGCTATACCTTTAAAGTATGAATGGTCAAAGAAAATATCGAAGTTTCTCATTAAAAAAATGATATCTGCGATTTTGGCATTTTGTTCACAATATGCATCAAATATTTTTTTGAATTGGTATCCAAAAGTTCTAATGAATAATCTTGGATAGTTTTTGTAATTATTTTTGTTTAAGCCATAGAGCAAACCTTGAGCATACTTGTAATCCATCGCTGCCAGTTTTTCAATTAAATCCCAAACATCAGTAGGATATGTAGAATACTTTACAATTTGAGTACATAAGTATTTTGGTAATTTTTTGCTATCATTGTATGGAATACCTTCTAATTCTGAGGGTATTCTATGAATCAGATTACTTTTAATGAGTGATCCTATGTGAGCTAGTGACTTCCAGGTCATTTTATTTTTTATGCAGACATTGTTTCTATGCTAGGAGTTTGATAATATTGCTGCTTTAATATTTCAAACTTTATTCTTAGCAGTGCAAATTTAGTGTTTTTTTGTGAACTCTATTTACACAGATAAATATTTCTTGAGATTTTCTTCAATTTTTTCCTTGATTGTGTCTCTCAGGCTTTGAGGAGAAAGAACTTCTACGTCTGGTATGAATGAGAATATCAGCTGGTCCAGCTCCTTGTTGGGCTTGACCTTGATGGTGATGGTTCTTTCTTCCTGGTTAATTTCCTGTGATTGGTGAAGAGGTTTTGACACAATATAAGGAAAACGATTTTCCGAGAATCTAAGTACCACGGTTTCGATGTCCCCCTTCGGTACAGTTACTCCAATAACGTCGTCGAAATAGGTGTCGAAATCGATCTGAGTATTATTGCAGAACGGAACATCTACTTTCTTGAATGAAACGATTCTGTCTAATGCATAATTGCCAATTGTATCATATTCGGCGCTTTTTCCGAGCAGGAACCATCTGTTATTATATTGCTTCACGTAGTAGGGATGGCATATGGTCTCGAACTCATGACCTTTGAATGTGCGATAGTGAAGTTTGAGAGGTTGGTGGTTTACTGTGGCATCTATGATATCCGAAAGATGTTCCAATCCCTGGAGTTTATCATTTTGCTCAAAGGAAATGAGATTCTCCGCATTGGCCTTTACCCCAAAGCGGTATTCCAAATTGGAGATGACCTCTTCAAGCCATGCATTGGCTGGAGTTCCTCTATAACGTCCCAGCATTTGAATGGTTGAACGTAGATTATTCACCTCCTCGATGGACATATCATTATTATATATGGTGAAGTTAGGGTCTTCATATCTATAATAGTGTTCTTTGCCCACAGCCATGGGATAGGCCTTTATAGGTGCATCAAAGGTTACTCTATCACGCATATACTTAATGTCAGCACGTATTTGGCGAGTACTAACTTCGATACCTGTCAGGTCATAGAGGGCGTCATTTACCTTCTCTTTGAGATCCTCGAAAGTATATTTATGCTTAAAGTCACTGAAGCATCTGTCTAGTATTTGATATCTGAGTTGGGCATTCTTATTTGTTGGCATGATTGTCAGCTATTATCGTTACTATTATGAAGGTATGTTGCCTTCGTCAAGTCAGAAGAACCTTGTCTTTATTGACTGCTACAAAGTTAATCAAAAAAACACAGAATGGTTATTATCTCTTAAAAAATTAAGAGTTTTTATACTTCTGTGCAGTATTTGAGCACAGATGATAAATATCAGTTTCTGATTTCAACTTTGCTTTGGCAGTGATTCTATTTTTCGCTTCAAATTCTAACCTAGTAAGGTAATTGCATCGAAATATTTACCTAAGTCATATTTTTTGTTGATGCAAATGTATGGAACCTCTTCTTTTTCAATTGTTACGATTCGATCTAGTGTATAATATCCCAATTGATTGTACTGCTTTGTCCATGTCAGCAAGAACCACCTATTATTATGTAGCTTTATATAGTAGGGATGGCATGTTACTTCAAACTCGCGTTGGTTGAATGTGCGATAGTAAATCTTGAGAGGCTGCTTGTTGATGATGGCATCTACAAGATTTGGAAGATGTTCCAATCCTTTAAGGCTGTACGTTTCTTCTGCGCTTGGAATCTTTCCGGTTATACCTAATCTTTCTTCAAGATTTAGGATGATTTCATGCAGAAAAGTTAGTTCGGATGAATCTTTATATTCCTCATACGTTTTTACGGATATATATAGGGGTCTTAAAGTTGAACATATTTTCTTTAACTCTTCAAAGGAGAGTTTATTATAAAACATACGGTAGCATGGATCTTCGTATCCGTAATAGCATTTTTCTCCATCTTCCATAGGATAAGATATAATTTGTGTATCTAAAGCTATGTAGTTTTGTATAGCATTGATATCGTCATCCACCAGGTTGGGTAGAATCGAGAAAGATGAATCGCCGAAAAGGGCTTCGTCCATTCTTGCTGTAAGTTCTTCGTATGTATATTTATGCTCCTTATCCGATAAGCACCAGTCTAAGATAAGGAATCTCAATTGGGTGATTTTATCAAATTTCATAATCTCTATTTTTAAATTCTACTTTAGTATTCATGAGTCTTGTGCCAATTTCTTGGAAGGTCTTGATGATTGTATCACGCTGTTTTTCGCGTGGAACCTTCAAACGATTGGCATAATGGGAAAGCAGACCTTTGTTGATGTGCGTTGCCTTACTTAGAGTTGCCAGCGGAACATATGTATTATATGCCTTAAGGAGGGAAGCTACATCTGCAAATTGATACGTAAAATCATACTCTTGATTTTTATACCACTCAGGATACCTGTTGTCTGTTTTCAGGAATTCTGGTTCTAAGATTTCAATACATCCTTCTGCTAACTGGATGAATTGATTGAAATCTGGTGATTCGATTTTCTCCACGACATCAAGGCCTAATTCTTGATATACGTAGCCTTCAAATTGTGGTTTTTCCCATTTTATATATATAATGTAATGTCTCATGTTTCTTTTTGGTGCAAAGGTATTCAACTAAATACTTATAACCAAATTAATAAAGTTAAAGTATTCAAACGAATACCATATTGTTGAAAATATGATGTGTTTTTATTCTGTTTCTTAACAAAGGTTAAAGTTTTTGTGCATTTGTCAAGGATTCTCCTCGCGTGCGCGCGTGCGCGACTTTCTTTGTAATTGCGTTTTTGGGGGTTGTCTTATTTGTAAATAAATCGCTTTTTACTAAGATTTTAGCCTCTGAAAAAAACGCAGATTTTGTTTGGAACTTATGGGGGAAAATTATACCTTTGCCGCCGAGATGCAGAAATGCTCTCGATGTTCATAGCTCTTTGGGATAACTGTGTTTAGGCCTGAATATGTAACAGTTGGAGCTCCTACCCATTGGTTATGATAGTAAGAGACAATGATGATAATATAACCGTTTAAAAAGAAAGAAAACAATGAAGAAGATTTTGTTTTTGATAGCTGCGTGTGCTTTGTTCAGCAATGCGCATGCACTGAGGGTAGTAGCTCCAGAGCCTGAGTTCATTAATAGCTATTGCGTGCTGACGAGTGATTCTACCTATGATGTCCTGCCTAAGGAGAGTGGCAAGGTGGAGAAGCACCAGAGCAAGTTCTCCAAGTTCTCCAAGATTGCCGGTGCGGTGAGTGATCTCGGTTTTGCCGGTGGACTGGTGGGTGTCAGCACGGGCAGCTTGTCTGGTTTGGAGGCCGGAGTGAGAGTGATGGGTACGGCTGCTGGTGTGGGCATGGCTGCAGATGCAGTGAACACGCTGGCTGGAGTTGAGGGTATGGATATTGCCTTTGAAGGAGGACGTTCTGCCTATACTGTGAAGAAGTCTGGCAATGGTCTTCGCCTGCTTATCAAGGCGGAGAAGAATGAGGTGGATCCTATGGGTATTTACCGAATTGTACGATTCAAGGCTTCCAAGAAAGACAGACGAATTCAGTGGATGACTTTCAAGCCTTCCTTGCTGGGTAGTTCCGATGCCAGGAAGAAGGGATTTTTGGCCTTCACGGGTCACAAGTATGGCAATCAGAGTTATCTGATAGATATTCCTGCTTCTGAATTGGAGCCGGGTGAGTATGGTATCGTCTTCATGGCTGTGGCTTCTGCCCAGGAGATTCCTGTGGGGACTTTTAGTGTAATCAAGTAAAAGCGTTGGATTATGGAGATTTTATTTTTGTTGCTGTTGTTTGGAGTGCTTGGCAAGGGAACAACGAAAGCTGTGATGGGGGATGGCAAGAAAAGAAAGCCAAAGACCAATTGGGACAGGTTGAGTTACGAGCAGAAGGCTTGGCTTCATGATCATTCTTGATATTGTCATTAGGATCACTGACAAGGGAGTGGATGCCGCTACAAGCTATTTTACGATTTTCTTCTCCCTTTGTCTTGCCATTGCTGTGGGGTTGCTTATCTGGATCAATACCCCTCGGGGCAAGAAGTGGCTTGATGAACTTTAAATGGTAGGTTATGGTTCAAGAACGTAAGATTGCATTATTGGTGGATGCTGAGAATGTGTCTCATCATCGCATCGGGCAGGTGATGACAGCTGTCAAGAACAACCTGGGTGGCTTGGTTACTGTCAAGCGTATATATGCTGATTGGACCAAGCCCAATCTCTCCGCATGGAAGGCTGAGCTTCGGAAGCATGCCTTCCTTCCCATTCAGCAGTATTCATTTACCTCTGGTAAGAACTCTACGGATTTTGCCCTGGTGATTGATGCCATGGATTTGTTGTATCAGAACGATATAGATGTGTTTTACATCGTATCCAGTGACAGTGATTTCACTAGGCTGGCCATGCGCATCAGGGAGTCTGGGAAGATGGTGATTGGTATGGGAGAGAAGAAGACACCTGAGTCTTTTGTCATGGCTTGTCACGATTACATCTTCTTTGACGGAAATCAGGATGCTTGCGGTTCTGCATCCTCTGTCTCCAGTTCTCCTAGTGCTGGTAGTAAGGAGAAGGGAAGTACTTCTCAGAAGATGACTCCTGGGATCAGCCGGAAACTCATAGCCTTGTTAAGGGAGGTGGTCAGTGAGGCTGCAGAGAGCGATGGTTGGTCTGAACTGGGGTGTGTGGCCAGTAGGCTTCATCTCAGGAAACCGGGCTTCAAGGTCAAGACCTATGGTTTCAGCAAGTTCATCAAGCTTATTGATGCTTGCGGTGATTCTTTCCTTATTGACCTGGATCATCCTATCAGGAAGAAAAAGAAGACCATTCGGAAAGTTTGTTTGAAGAATCGGTAGAATTGTAGGAAATGGCTTGTTTAAGTGCAGGTCATTTCTTTTTTTTGAATATTTTTGTTTGCTGCGCAGATAGGCTGCACAGAAATATCGTAATTTTGTGGGCAAATTTAATTTTTTAATTAGTATGGCAGATAAAAAGGAAGAATTAAGCAGTCATGTGGAGAACATATTCAAGCAGTATGTTCATCCTGGACTTTACATCTGTGATTTGGCCACAGGTGGTGGCAAGTCATATACTATTGGCAAGCTTACCTGTGAGTTTTATCCCAAGCATTTTGAACGCATCATCATCCTGTGTGTTCAGAACAAGCTTATTGAGGGTATGAACCGTGAGATTGAGAAGTTCATCGATCAGGATGGGGGACTTAAGAGTGATGAGAAGCTTATTGTCGAGAACAATGCCGAGGTGGTATTGAAGGCCTGTGGCAGTGGCTCCTTGAAGTCTTTGCTGGATGAAATGGTGTATCAGGTGGGTGAGCTTCGCAAGTATCATGCAGTGGGTAATCTGGAGGGCAAGATTCAGCAGGTCAGGAAATATGTAGCCAGTCTTGAAACTTGGGTAAGGATCTTGGAGGATGATCCTAACAATGCTTCTGCTAAGGAGGCTGTCAATGAAGTGGAGCAAAAAATCAGATATGCAATCAAGAATTTCTTCAATACCTACAAGCATCTTCTTCAAGCTGATGGTGTTGTGAAGAATGTGAGCATCAAGTATGTCTTGAAGCATTTTCCTTCGCTAGAGAAGGTCTATCCTCAGGTAAACCTACATAGCAAGAAGGTCTTGCTCATGACGGTTCAAAAAGCGACGTATGGCATTGATCCAATTCTGTCTGAGAGTGTTCATCTCAAGAATTTCACGGATAAGCAGACCTTGATCATCGTTGATGAATCTGACCAGGCTGCTGTGGCCATGCGTGATGTCATCATTGAGCAGGCATGCAACAAGCTAGGTGGAGAGAACAGATACAGCAGGGGATATCTGGGCTACTTGCAATATCTGGACCTGGTGAATAGCCGGAACGAGCTTTCCACTGCCTACTACGATGATAAGCTTGTAGGAGCCCTTGAAAAGGGGCAGAGCATCATACTGGAGAATTGGAAGCGCAAGATGGGAAATGTGGTTCCTTACAAGAATATTTTCCTGAGAAGTTCTGAGCCGATTGATTCATATCGCAGGGGCGTGTTTTTTTCTGGTTCGCTCTTTAAGCTTGATATTGGCAGCGGTAAGGAGAAAGGACGCGCCTATATCTGTTACAAGCATGGAGAGAAAGAGTTTCGGTTGGGACACAGCCTGGATGGAGAAGACTTAAGGAAGGAGTTTCAAGTGGTGGTGCCATTGGATGACTTTCTGCGAATGGTAGGTGGCAATGTAACTGCTGTCAAAAAGCAGCTCTGCAATCTCATTCAGGAATCTCTGAAGCGCAGGCAGGAAGAATTCAGGATCATGGTAGATGACAAGGATCAGTATATGGGTTGGCCAACACAGGAACGTGAGACCCATACGCTGATGGCCCGTTTTGAAAGTGGGGCTGAGAAAATCATAGAACAGCAGCTGCTTGACTACATGACCAATCGCAAGAACCTGGATATCATGGCTGATGACAAGAAGATCAAGATGGCGGACGACTCCTTCTACATGCAGGGGTGTCAGCTTTACCAGGAAGATATAGATGACAGGGACAGTGCACATCGTGTAAGGCTTTCTTGCAGGGAGATTACTACAACTCCGGAGAAGATTCTGTATAGTTTGGTGATTTCTGATCAGGTGACCGTGGTTTTGTGCTCTGCCACTGCTTCAAGCAAGTCGGTCATCAGCAACCTGGATATTGATCATCTCAAGTTTGTATTGGGGGATCGTGTTCATACATTATCCGAGGAGGAAAGTGAGAAGTTTGATGCATTGGTGGCTGCCACTTATCCTAAGGGACATCGTGTTTATACCGAATCCCTTCAGCATTACCGCTATGCTGACAAAAGAAAGGAGAAGGTAAGGTTGCCGGATCATTATCGCAGGATGTTCTGTCAGGATGCGGTAGATGATGGATATGTTGATGAATGGTTCAAGCTTGCAAGAGAGCGTGTATACAAGACTGGTGGTGAGAGCAGTGATCCGACTTTTGATTTTTATCGCATCTATCAGTTCATAGAGGCCTATCACTGGTTCTATACGCATGATGATATTCACAGCATGCTGTTTTTCCAGAACAGGTCAGCAGTGAAGGACAAGGCCTTGATAACGCAGATGAGGGTATTGGCATGTCTCATAGACGGGTCTTACAAGGACCAGCTGAAGAGCGGGGATTTTGATGATGGGTTGCCTGAATGGGAAAATGAGCATCTTTTCATGTCCAACAACCTTCAGGAAGTGGAGAAAGTGGTGTTGAATGGTTTGAGTGATGGCAGCCTTTCAAAGGTGATGCTTGTGACTGCTTATGGCAGTTTCAAGGCAGGTGCCAACCTGCAATATCAGGTTCCTGAGGGCTTGGACTTTTTAAAGGGAGACAACTGGGAGAAAGATGAGTCTAAGCTCAAGAAGGATTGGGATGCCATTTATCTCCAAAGCCCTACTTCCTATCTGACCATGGATGGTGACAAGACAGGCTTGGCTGATGAACAGGGAATTTATCGGGTGATGATGTCTTTGATGATGCTCAAGGAACGTGGCTGGCTCTCTCCCAACCAGGTTAAAAGATGGTTGGATTGTGCCGTTTCCGGGGGTAAGCTCTACTTCCGTGAAGAGTCTGTAGCCAGGGACAAGGCCTCCTGGGCACTGACCATACTGGAGCAGGCTGTGGGCAGAATCTGCAGAACCAGGAATAAGCCTCATACTACCTACATTCTTTATGACGAGGATATGAAGGGCTACTTTATGAGAGTTGGTCTTCAAAAGTCGCAGACTATGGAGTTCAAGGCTTTGGTCAGCGATGTTGTGGCTCATTATGGTGAATCGGACATGGATATGTGTCGGGTGGATGCAGAAAAGCGAATGAATGACGCAGCTGAAGCCAGGAGAGCATTGAACAGGATGAGACGAAATGCTCTTCATTTTACTCCACATCCTTTTTCAGATGAAGAGGATTTTGATGAGGATGAGGAGCAAAATGGTATTCCATTCAGGGTCAGGAATGGTCAGATCATGAACCAATACTACAAGCAGGCCATTATTACCCAGCCTGTCATAGATAGTTTTGAAGAGCTGACGGAGAAGAGCAAGATAGTCACCTTCCTTCATAAGTGTTATGGGGATTGGGCAAGAAATGATCTTGGAGAGATTGAGGGCTCTTCGGTTTCTCCGTCGTCTGTCCGCTTGGATATATTGATGAAGAATGACGTGATTCGTGCTCATTTTGAGCAGAATGGTTATGCAACGGAATGGAAGCCTGGAGGTTTGATTCTACATCCGGAGATTTTGATGGCAGACTATGCCGGTGAGATTGGTGAAGAGGCATTCAGGGCATTGGTTCTCCGCTATACCCATTGTGATGAAGATGCTTTTGCACATTTGGAGGGAAGGGATTACGAGCTGGCTGACTTTGTCATCAATGATGCCGATGGCAACCACAAGGTAGCTTTTGATGTAAAAAACATGAATCCTCTTATTGAGCATAATGACAGAGAGGGTGATCTGGCTACTTCCAGGAAGCGAAAGATCAAGGAAGAAAGACTCGGCTGTCCTCTTTATACGGTCAACATGCTCAAGATGCCGGCTGACTCTATGGATTCACATGAGATTTGCGGGGTTATTGACAAGGAAGGTCATGTGATTCCTGAGGTAATGGAAAGGATTAAGAAACTCATAGAAAGTTAAATGATTATGGGAAGAAATTTATTTAGTACAGAAGAAATTCTGAAATTGCCCGTGACCACGAATAAATTGTCGGTTACTTGGGATGGTGGTGCTCTTTTCAAGAAGTACTCCATTGTTTCATACAGTATGAAAAGCAGGGATAAGGATCGTAAGAATCTATCTTATGAGCAGCTCTCTGACACCCCTGCCGTATCTGTAGCAGGATTCTGGGCAAAGTATGGACAGTATGAACAAGGTTGTACCAAGTTCTTCGTACTTGTAAGAAGAGGTGATGAAAAGAAGGTGTTGGAGAGTCTTGGCAAGCAGGAAGATGTGGCTATGCGTCTCGATGACCTATCAGACTATAGTGAGTATCTGCAGAAAAGAATCATTGCATCCTTGGCTGTCAATTCGTTGGGCAAGCATGGCAAAAATGGCATGATGTATAACAATGGTCAGTTGTTGGTATGTGATGACAATAACTTTGGTATTCCTGCTTCGCGCCAGGAGCTTGTATGTTTGAAGCTGGAGGTAAATCAGTATATGAACCTCTCTGCCAAGACGGTTAGCTTTTCACATCCCAAGACCTTTGAAGACTTGAAGCGCAGGAATAATTGTGTTTTCAAGATAGGTAAGGAGATGGATGGTACTCTTTGGCTCGGTAAGCCGCTTTGTCCATTTGTTGTCAATCAGGGTAAGGAGAACGTCTATAACTTGGATGAGCTCTATATCCAGCAGAAGAGATTCAAGGCAACCCGCAATGTTGTTCCTTATTGGCCATTCGATTCGAAGAAATACAATCATGGCAAGTTGTTTGTGATCCGTCAGGTTGTGGATTTGGTGAATGAGAAATTTGAGAATCTTCTTAAGCTCAGTTTCACTGACTATGATGTGTTGGATTTTCAGGAAGGAAGTCCGGAGAACAAGATGCTGAAAATGTTGGCGGAATACTTTAAGGACAAGGTTATAGGTTTCGAGGATCCATTCAAGACTCCAGCTTCCAAGAAGCAGATTGCTCTGCTCAAGAATTGTATGACAGAGGGTATCGGTAATTCTTTGGCGTTTGCAAAAAGAGGGCAAGCACCGGATGTGGTGGTTGGATTGTGTCAGCCGGAAGATGATACTGAATATTCAAAGAGCAAGTATGGTAGCTCCATAGCCATTCAGCATCTGGTTCATTCTGGAAATGAAAAGCAAGATAAGATCATTAAGAGCATGGCTATTAGAATTTTGATGGAGTTGATGGTTAAGGATTGCAATATACATTGTCAGATGCCTCCAGTCTTAGGGGAAATGATGGAGGATTGGACGTTTTACTGTTTCAAGTCAAATAAGGATGTGGCTCATGCAGGGTCTTTGTCTGCAGATATTGAAACCGGACACATGATTTTAAAGGCGTATGGCTTTTCTGACAAACAGGGAGTGGATTTCGATACATTCGTTTCCAATACCATTGGCTATGGTCCTACATCACGCATCAAAGGTTTTCGTGATTACAAGGTGATGGCCAAGGATGGAAACATGTATCTCATCGTGGATACGGAAGAAATTCCTATATTGGATGCTTCTTATATCGATGAAGTTTATGCCAGGTATCTGGATGAAGATGATAAGGAGATTCCTACGTTGTCAGTTTTCAAGAGAAAAGCCAATGGTTGCAATCATTGGTATCTTCGTGGCTACATGGGCTTTCATTTATGGAGGGCTGAGGGCTTGAACGGTGAAGGGGCTTACTCATACATATCTGGAAATAACAGTCATAGAATTCAATTCATTGCATCTCAGAAAATAGACAAGATGCCAAGAGTACGTCGTATCTTCATCCTTGAGAAAAAGCATCCTGATAGAGTTTGGGATGATATCCAGCAACTGAAGGTCATGTTACTGGTGGGCTTTGGTCGATGGGGTGAGCAGATGACTTATCCTTTCCCATTTAAGTTCTTGCAGGAGTATCTGGATAAGGAGAGCAAGGAAACATATGAAAAGCATTGGAGTGAATTGTGATGTTTCAAGTTCCCTGTTGTAGTGATATAAGCAGGACCGGTCGAAATATTTCGACCGGTTCACTTCATTCGTTTGTTTCTCGGAAGCGTATGTTCTTTCCTTTTATGGCAATAGACAGCTATACATAATGGGAGAAAATAGGATTCTTACAGCATGAATTGAAGATTTTTCATGCAATTCAAAAAAAAGTTGTATATTTGCAGCTGGAGACCATCTTTTTTCTGGTAGTGCAGATAGATTGCATAATGGCTTCCTGTTTTTGTACCTGGAAAGTATCATTCTGAATAAAGATGAGGAGCGCTACTGGATGACAGGTGGTAATACGGGGATGTTACCTATACGCATCATTCTTGAGATTTACCCAATATGCCATGGAGCATCCGGAACAGAAGTTCTTGGTAACTCCTGTGGGTTGCGGTAACGCTGGATATACTCCAAAGAGATGGCGCCTATACTCAAGGATGCTGCCTTTTTGGAGAATGTATATCTGCCTATCAGCTTCAGAAAGGTGCTGATGGGGGAATAGGGAATAAAACATTGTAAGTAAAAATATAAATCAAGAAGTATGAGTCAGTTTAAAGTACATGTTCAGTATATCATTTATGGTTGTTGTGGTATTGAGCTGTTGATTGGTGATAAGCTGATCAAGTGTGATGCCGGTTATGGTGGTCCTAATCCGTTGGCCTCTTTGATTGAAGCCTGCTTGGATTTTTCCATTGCCAAGAAAGAAGGTTATGAATCAGAAGATTACATCGAAGAGACGGAAACCACATGGGATGAAGAGCCGGGGGAGATGCATCTGGAGCTGAAATTATTAAAAAACGATATGGTCATCATGGATATACAGCAGAGGGACGATGAAAAGAACGTTCTTCAAGAATGGCATGAGGCAGTTCCTTATGATGATTTCAAGGAGGCAATTGTCGCGGAGGGCTTTCGTGTGCTGAATGCATTCGGTATCCACGGTTACTATACTGCATGGTCCGATGGTGTTGATTTTCCTTTGGCTGCACTGCTCCATCTTACCGGTAAGCTTCAGTTAAATTGGGATGGAGACAATTGCTTTACGAATTTGTCCAAGGAACTGGAATGTCTTTCAAGCTATATTGAGAAACTTCAAATCAAGGAAGAGACTCATTATGATGAGTGTAAGCTATATTACGAAGCGTGGCAACTGCAAAGTAGTGGCGATCCGTTTGGGGTAGGTGACAAAGTGGATTGGACTTGCGTTATGTCTGCAGAGTATAAAAATGCTCATGGTATCATCATTGATTTTGAAGAAGAGGATCATGGCTTTGCCAAGTATTCCATTAGTGGTACAGTTACCCAAATCATAGCTGAGCGCAGTGAGTTTCCTAAGGGAAAGAGTGTTGTCTCTTATTCTCAGGCAAATACCATTCAAGAGGAAATTCTCAGGGCAGATGGCCATGAAAAGAATTTTGGCAGTGATGAGAAAACGGATAGAACATTTTGGGGATATATCGTTACCCTCAAAGATGCTGTGGTAAAACCCTTGCCGGAAAAGGAAAGTAACTTTTAATGAGGGGGAGTATAGTTATGGATAGAAAGTCTTTTATTCGCATATCACCAGATATTGATGTATTGTATATAGATAGTGATTGTTGCTGTGGTATTGCATACGGTGACGAGATTTGTAACGAGAGTCCTTCTTTGGGTCCTCGTTTCAGTATCGTTGTACCGGGAATAGAGGAATGGGTAAAGCGATACGAGAATGCAACCGACTTTGTGGAAACGGTGACAGCGCCTTCCTTTGATTGGATTACATGGCATTATGAAGGATTATGCTTCGCTAAAGCTATTTGGGAGCAAATGCCTAGATGCTACGAGCTATATTATGAGCCGCCATTTGAGGATCATAGCGGCACTGTTGGGAAACTTCTAATCGACGAAAAGGTTGATGGGCTGATTGACAGATTGCGTCCGCTAGCTAACCTGGCTTCTGCCCCTCTTTCAACCAAGGACAACATTGAGTATAAGGTGGAACGAAAAGAAGATAGCCTACAGTTCAGGTTCCGTATAAATGAATTGGTCTTTGACTTGCCTCTTTCGTTCAAATGTTTGACAGGTATTAAGCAATGGTTGAATGACATCATCGATACAAAGACCGGTGTGTGCACTGTTCATGTACAAGAGTATGACCTTCATTATTCGCATCAGACAGTTGGCATGCATCCTGAGATGGGCCGATTCTGGATTTCAAGGTGTTACCCCTATGATAGCGAGTTTTGCGCCTATGTAGATACCCAGGAGTTTGTGAAAGAGTTCTTGTCTCTGATCTTGACTTTGAAAAAATGATATAAGAACCGGTCCATACACCTTGTTAAAGTCGGTTCTGTTTAATAGTGGTCCATCAGAGGGGACGACTGCGAACGACCGCAATTGACCGTGAAAACGACCGTGAAAACGACCGAAAACGACCGAAAACGACTGCAAATGGTCTAAATAACGTCTCAAAACGACTTAAAACGACTTAAAATGACCGTGAACGACCGCATCTACGACCAAAATGACCGCAATAACGACAGCTCAGTATTATGTCAGCTGTTGTTATTGGTCTAGATTTGCTGGGCTGATTCGGGAACTTGTTGAGATCAAGATAGAGAACAACAAGGTTACGGAATTTCTTGATGTAAACCATGAATGTCTCTATAAGTATCATTGTGGGATTATGTATTAGCAGTCTCAATACCGGAAAAAGAAAAAAACGATTGAAATAATTCAATAAAAGTATTGTATTTTCGAATATTATTCGTATATTTGCCCCGTCTATCAATGATTGTTTGCATACTTGCAACACTTATACAAATGATTTTTGGTGTGGCAGACACCTAAGCAGCTTCTGTTGCTCTTCGTGCTTAAATGATAATATTGTATAGTGTTGCATAAAACGTGGAGTGTATGAGCATTCATAAATTATTATTTGTGGGGCTATTTTTATTAGCTGTGCAAGCTGTCAATGCGAGTGATGTTCATTTGAGCAGTGATACCTTATATTGTAATTTGGAGAGTACCGATGTTGGAACATTGAAGGAAAGAGCTTCGCAGATTTCCGATTTGAATGTTATCAAGACGATGGTACTTGGGGGATACATAGCCCAGGCTGATGAAGACTTTATTCATACTTTGGGAAAGAAGTATAGCCTTCATAATCTTGATATGACAGAGCTTCGTAGTACGATGTCTTCTGAAGGTCTTGAGGGGTGTACGTCCATAGAATCAGTTAAATACTCCAGATATTGGACGGAAACCGGACATTTACTTTTTGAAGATTGCACAAACTTAAAGAAAGTGATTTTTCCGGATGATTCTGAATGTTCGTTGACTTCGTTTTCTTCGGGTACTTTTCGTGGGTGTACATCACTTGAAACGATTTCCATCCCGGCCAGTATCACATACTTGAATACACAAGTATTTTATTTATGCAATAATCTGAAGGAAATACATTGTCAGTCTGGAGTAGCTCCTATTGCCACTGAGGATACATATGGTAATCAGTTTGAATCTGCCGTCATTTATGTACCTACTGGTGCTATCTCTAATTATAAGACTACATCCGGTTGGTGTATGTTCTCTAGTTATAAGGAGGATCCGAAATTATCATACATTGGAAAGCCAGATATGAAGAGTGATAATGTTTCTCTATCAAATGACACCCTCTATTGTAATTTGACAAGTGATGAAGTAGATAATCTGAGGGATTATGTTCTTGGTAGTGCTTCAGACTTAGGTTCTATCAAGCATGCAGTCTTGAGTGGATATCTGGGTGATGGCGATTTTTCATTTCTTGCAGCATTAGCCAGTGCCTACCAGTTGTCTTCATTGGATATGACCAATCTCCAATCTACTTATTCATATCGTTTCCAGGGGTGCAGTCAACTTAAAGCAGTTAAGTACTCAAGATATTGGAACTCAACTGGTTCTTATCTCTTTGAGGAATGTGCTAACATCACTAAAGTTGAATTCCCTACTAATATCATCGGCGGAGGTTATTTGAAACTTGATGGTGGTACTTTTAGAGGTTGTACATCATTGGAGGAAATTAGAATACCATCCACTGTGCAATCGCTCGGTAGTCAGTGTTTTTATCTGTGTAGTAACTTAAAGACCATTCAGTTGGATGCGGTTGTTCCTCCTTCTGCCAAGGAGGATAGTTTTGGGGACCAATTCTCCAGTGCTCGTCTGATTGTGCCAAAAGGAACCCTAGCCGATTATAAGACTGCTGCAGGATGGTCGTTGTTTAAGAATATAGAAGAAAGTACAGAGGACGTAGATCTTGCCAAGCAGGAAATCAGCGACAATGTTTCCTTCTCTGATGGTACTCTATATGTGAATTTACCTGCAGAAGAGATGGGACGTTTAAGGGCAACCGTGTTGAATAAGTTCCCGGATCTAGAGCGTATCCATTCTGTAGTGGTAAGCAATTACATGAATCAGGAGGATGCTGGTTTTCTCAATGCTCTGGCATCTGCTTATAACTTAAGTACGATTGACTTTACGGATTTGAAAAACTCTTTAGGCAATTATGCTTTTCAGGGGTGCAGGAAGCTCTCCAAGGTGTATTACTCCAGGTATTGGTCATCGAGTGGATGGTATCTTTTCTGTGACTGCTCTTCCTTGGCAGAGGTTGTGTTCCCTTCAGAACCAGTGGATCAGGGTATCACCAGTTTTGAATCCGGTACTTTCAGAGGCTGTTTAACCTTGGAGGATATTTCTATTCCTAAGAATGTTACAAGAATCAGTACGCAATGTTTCTATCTTTGCCAGAATCTGAGGAATGTGACCTTCCTGGGGGCAGCTATCACTGATTTGGATAAAGGTGCTTTTGAAGGTTGTAATTCTCTTGAGACCATCACCTTGCCAAGCAGCATGTCTCTCATTGGGGAAAGATGTTTTGAAAACTGCCCGAGGATCAGAGAAATTCATTGCGATGCCATCACTCCTCCTCAGGTAAGTGAATCCGCTTTCGAAGATATTTATCAGTCTGCTACATTATATGTGCCTAAGGGCAGCCGTTCTAAATATGCTGAAGCCTCTGTATGGAAGAACTTCTCCAATATAGAAGAAAATGAAGCTTCTGGAATTTCGAATATAGATGCCGCTGTGCAGACAGGATTGGTTTCGATCTATACACTTGACGGAACTCCGATATACAGGGGTACTACCTCCGTCAACGTGCATCAAGTTCTCCCTAAGGGTACTTATATAGTAAAGCAGGGTAGTGCAACAAAGAAAATAATCGTAAAATAACAGCTTGGTATCACATGAATAAAGATCTGTCTTTCGAGCATCAGATGAAGGTTTTGCTTTACTATTACGATAAGTTGGTAAAAGAGAATGAGAGAAATCCACAAAGGAGAAAATTGCTTTTCTCGTTTGAGGATATTGACAGAATGGTGGAACCGTGTCTGTCGGCAAAACGACGCACGAGAGACAAAATCAATCTTTCTTACAGATATAAAGTAGAATTAAATATGAAGGAAAAAGTAATATGCTGCTTGATATAGTTATTCGCATCACAGACAAGTCGATGAATGATGCCACCGCAATACTTACATTCATCTTTTCCATCGCCCTGGCAATCGGGCTGGGCATGGCAATCTGGTTTAATACGAAGTCTGGCCAGAAATGGATAGACAATCTTTAAAATGGCATTGAGAGGAGAACGGTTGTGTGTAATACTACGTATGCAGACTGTTTGAAAGGTTCTTCGGAGTAAGGGCAACGCCTCTCTACATATAGGTTTCATAAAAAATATAATTACAATGAACTTTAAAATATCAAAATTGAAAAAAGGTAAATGGTCTTTTGAGTTTTACAATCTTGATACCATTCCTGTATATCAAGGATCTGTTTTTAACAGCATTAACGATTCGTTTTCCTCAGGAATACTTGAAGGAAGAACCCTTTTGGATGTTTTTAACCAATACCCAAAAATGGTCTACGATTACATCTTTGATGATTATATCTTTATAACAAACGAAGCACTCAAAGAATTAGTGAACAAATATGGAGAACAAGACCCACATATTCGAACATTGATTAATTGTAGAGATATAAATTTCAGCTTCAAGAAGAGCCAAATTCGTTCTGCAGATATGCCAATAAATGGTATTGCGGGATGCAGAAATTTCGATGGTAAAACCATCTGTGCAAGAAAGTTACAAAACTCTTATTATTATGGAACTTCTTTAAAAAAAATCTTCGAAGTTAATCCATCTTATATTATCGATTTAATTGATCGTAATATGATAAGCATATCTGATAACGCATGTGATGAGCTTAAAGAATCCCGCTATTATACGAAGTTATTAGAGGCCATTGAAGAAAAAGAAATCGAGAAAGAGGAAGAAGAGCGTGAACGTCAAATGCAAAATGATGCATTCTGGGATGATTATGATAACAATTATAATGCTAATAGAGGTTATCAAGATGCATTTGATGGTGATCCTGACGCAGAATGGAATGTTTATTAAGATAGAAACCTTCGCACTAGTATCACGACTTTATAAAAAGTAAATTTCAATTATCATAAGTTATTAAAATGAGGTGGAGAACACTCTCCACCTCTATCCTCAAAGTTTGGCGATTTACAGATGTACACGACATAGAAATGGTTTTTCTCTCATATATTTCCATCGAAATAGAAATAATAAGCAATGATTAATCAATTTTCTGTAGTTTCCTTTGCGGTTTGAAATTTAATGTGTACTTTTGCCATGTCGTATATTCATACGGCAGAAAGAAATGAATTAATAAAAAGTATAAGCTATGCAGTATCCCAAAATATCAGAATATGTAAAGACAAATCAAGATGTTGTGATAATCTTGATATGTCCACCGAAACAACAGACGAAGAGTTAAATGAGGCCATTACGGATGAATGGGGAGTGAAATACAGCAAAGATGGAAGAAGATTGTTGAAAGCTCCACAAAAACTTGATAGTACTTATTCTATAAAAGAGGGGGTTAAGATTATTTGTGATAGTGCATTTTTTGGTTGTTATTCTCTGTCAGATATAGTCATCCCTTCTAGTGTTACTAGCATTGGGCATAGTGCATTTTTCTTTTGCGAATCTTTGACCAGTATTGCTATTCCTTCTAGTGTTACTAGCATTGGGGATTGTGCATTTGATGATTGTGAATCTTTGAATAGCGTTGTCATTCCTGATAGTGTTACTAGTATAGGGGATTGTGCATTTGAAGGTTGTGAATCTTTGCTTAGTCTTGTTATTCCTGATGGTGTTACTAGCATAGGTAAAGATGCTTTTTATGGTTGTCGTTCTCTGTCAGAGATAGTCATCCCTTCTAGTGTTACTAGCATTGGGAATAGGGCATTTAGTGATTGCTCTTCTTTGACTAGCCTTGTTATTCCAGAGGGTGTAACTAGCATTGGGGATTATGCATTTGATGGTTGCTGTTCTTTAAGCAGTGTTGATCTTCCAGAGAGTGTTACCTGTATTGGGGATAGGGCATTTAGATTTTGCAATTCTTTGAGTAGCCTTGTTATTCCTGATAGTGTAACCAGCATAGGGGATTGGGCATTTGGATATTGCTCTTCTTTGACTAGCTTTGTTATTCCAGAGGGTGTTACGAGCATAGGGGATTGGGCATTTGATGGTTGCTCTTCTTTGACAGACATAGTTATTCCAGATAGTGTTACTAGCATAGGTAAAGATGCTTTTTTATGGTGTAGTTCTCTGTCAGAGATAGTCATCCCTTCTAGCGTTACTAGCATTGGGAAGAAGGCATTTGGATGTTGCAATATCCCAACTGATCTTAAACAGGAATTAAGTTCCCGTTTTGGGGAAGAAATATTTTGGTAACTATGATAGGGGCTATTATAGGAGATTGGGCAGCTTGGACTTGGGGACAGAACAAGGAGACCTTTTTCAGACAGCTGGTATCGTCAGAGGCATCTTCTTCATTGATGGTGGTGGAGTTGCTTCGGACGGCGGATACTCTTGTCCAAGAGAGAGGTAGGAATAACAAGGCTCATGAATGTTTGGGTAAACGCCAATCTCCTGTAGCTACCGTGATGCGTGCCATAGCGATTGGCTGGCTTTTTGACACTGAAGCTGAGACTGCTTCTGCATATCAGGAGTATGGTTTTACTTATGACAAGGAGGATTGGTATGCTGGAGCATTTATGTGGAAGCTCATCTTTGCCCTTCGTCATGGTGCCTCCAAGAAAGATGCCTTGATGGTGGAGAATGTATCTTCCTTCAAGTGGTTCGTTGAGGATATTTCATGGAATGAGCAAAGCTCCATCCTTGGTGTTCTGATTCGGGCATGGGGTGCTTTCTACTCTTCCTATGATTTTGGCAGTGCCTTACATCGAGCAATGGAGTTGCCGGGTGACAGACATTTGAATGGTATTCTGGTAGGTGCTTTGGCCGATGCCATGTATGGCTGTGACAGGTATATGGTGAAGGCTAAGTATGGAAAAGGGTGTAGTTTGACAGGTCTTGTGAATGTTCCTTCTAGATTTCAAGCATTATACAGGGCAGGTAGGACATTCTATGCCAAGAACTGTGCTATGACGAATGTTGAACGACATGTTTGGAAGGATGTTGCTAATCCTTATGTGGACAAGATCATTTCCAGGGAGCTGCGCAGGCGAATCTTAAAGGCGTTTCAGCCCACTTTTGATGATAGGTATGGGTTTTATCTGGATGATGGATACATATATGTATATAGAAGTTGTCGGGTGTTGAACCGTTTCAAACTTTCTTCCATGTCTGATGGAACCTTTAGAATAGTGGAGTTACAGGTTTCAGAAGAGGCAGGTTATCAGTTAGGGGCAATTCAAGAAGCACTATATTCAGTAGAGTATCGTTGGAATCGTGTTAGTGATGATTATGTCATTGACAGATTGCCTGGTTCAGACAGTCTTCTGCAGCCCTTCTTTGGTGTGAGCCGCTTAAGAATGGGGCTCGATGGAAGGGGAGTTACCACATTGGTAACCTTCATGGGATGTCAGCTCAGCTGTAAGTATTGTCTGAATGAACGGTGTCATGGGAAGGTATATAAAGATGATGGAGTCACGCCATGTAAGGGTATCCTTATGTTAACTCCTCAGCAGCTTTATGATATAGTGAAGAAAGACAATATATATTTTCAGGCTACTGGTGGTGGGGTCTGTTTTGGTGGAGGGGAACCCCTGGAACATCCGGAGTTCATCATGGCGTTCAGAAAGCTTTGTGGAATGAAGTGGAAGATAACGGTGGAGACAGCCTTGGCCTGTCATCCTCATAACATTGAGTTGCTTGCACCTATAGTGGACCATTGGATAGTAGACATCAAGGATATGAATCCTCGAATCAGGGAGGAATATACAGGGATGGTAGGTGATTCAGCTCATCAACTCTGCTACTTGAAGCAGTATGGGATTGTTGACAATGTGACCATCAGGGTTCCCCACATTCCTGGCTTCAATACGGATGAGGATGTTAATCGTAGTATTGAGCAAGTTAAGATCTTGGGATTTAAGGATATCCAGGAGTTTGAGTATTTAGTGTTAAATAGAAAATAATAACTTAACGTGATATATGAAGAAAGGGAAGGACAAGTGCGAGATTCTCAAGAAGATCCGCAAATACGTGGCTAAGAAATATGGGCTTGACTATGAGTCTTCTGAGTGTACGCATGAGGGCAGCTGCATGGGCAGTTGTCTCAAGTGTGATGAGGAACTTTATGCCCTTCAGAAGCAGCTTGAAAAGAAGGGAATTGATTCCATTGCTTCTGACAAGACTCTTCAGAAACTGGTTGAGAAGTTTACCGATCAGAGTATAGAGGAGGTACATGATAGTGGGATTGTTGGGATGATGAAAGAATTTAATATGCCGGATGATCCTACACCTATTAAGTCTCCAAATGGCAGGGTATTTTTGGAGTGCAGGGTTGCAGGTACGTCCTATCACCATGTGGATGACATGCTTGACACGATCTTTGTGGGTAGGAAGGTACATTTAATGAGAGATCGTGATAACAAGCATGATGAGAATGCCGTGGCCGTTTCTTTAAATGATCCTTCTCTTCTGGAACCTGAGGACTTGGACTTTTCTGATATATTAGGCTATGTTCCAAGGGAAAACAATGCAGCCTTGGCTAGCATGATGGATATGGGATGGGAAAGGGCATTTGATGCTTATATTTCTAAAATTAATCCCAAGAGTGAATACGAGAAGCTGCGTATCACCATCACTATCAAATCCAAGGAAGACACGCTTAGGGAAGAAAAAGAAGAAAGTAAGGGACTTTTTAGAGCGATGAGCCTGAGCCCTGGTCAATGGGGAGCTTTGGAAATGGATCTCTATGAGGAGGGCATGGCTTATTATCGATGGTGCTGTTTACCGACTTTTGATCATGATTTGCCAGAAAAAGGAGAGCGTATCATATTCTTCTGTCAAGAGGATGATGGCAGCTATAGGCTATATTTGATGATGGTATTAGCAGTGGATGAAGAATGCTATCCGTTTGTAAAAGGGAAGCATGAAATCATCATGAAAGATGACTGTTGCCCTTTTGTTCTTACCAATATCAAGGGACCGGTTTCCGTGAGTGAAGAGGTGATGGATGAAATCTTGAAAGGTAAGGCAGAAACCTTCAGTTGGGGCCCGGAGCAGAGGCTAGCGAAGGCTGCCACATTGAGAATAAAAGAAATATTGGGTATTGACGATTGATTGATAGTTGAGATTTATAGCGTTAAGGGGGAGAGGAATTTGGTTCTCTCCCCCTTTTGGTCTTTCTATGGATAATCTCCAATTTGCTCTTAGTTTATACATCCAAGCAGGGACACCAGATAGGTGTTCCAGTTGATGGCAATTTCGTTTGAGGCATAGCTGCCAACGTTATCCTGGTAGGATTCATTTGGAATATTGGAAGCATCTGACCATCTACGGTTTCAACTTTTGCTGTAACCACAACCTGTGTGCTGGCAATGCGCATGATTTCATCCC
>ERZ1023706.11-NODE-11-length-48562-cov-23.991609_pt1 | contig 48562 bp, 37 predicted proteins | sample MGYA00380351_ERZ1023706 | MGnify/ENA primary metagenome ERZ1023706 (study PRJEB33179, sample SAMN07449038) | human gut metagenome | biome: Human-gut; feature: Human associated habitat; material: Faeces | host: Homo sapiens | place: India:Kasaragod | collected...
TAACCCCAATGTGGGCAAGTGCCCTGATGGCCTTCTCCAGCGTAAGCGTAGTGCTCAATTCGCTGAGATTAAAATTGTCGTAAATAAAATTAGGCTGCCGGCGATGTTTATAAAATACTGTCGGTATACAGCAAGATCATCATGAAATAAAGCCTTCATGATACTTCATATTAAATAGGCGTACGCCCCTCGCAATGAGGACGTACGCCTTTTTTTTATCAAAAGGGAGCCAGCTCTTTCTTCACGTCGAAGCAAGGACAGGATTGGGCGAAAAACTCGTTGTAGCCGTGGATGGTGAATATGGGGAATAATTTTGACCAAAAATAACCTTGACCAAATGACCGGGTTTATATTAACGGAAATCGGGGAGAGTTTTACGAAATAGTCGTTCATTGCCAATTTTGCTTCTGATAACCCTATTTTGGGAGTTCAAAAATAAGGGTTTATAGTGAAAAATCCACAGTTTCGAGCTTGAAAGTGAAAAAATAAGCAGAAAAACGCACTCAAAATAGGGATTTCAGATCATAATAGAAATACCTAATCATTGTTGCTTTACCCAATTACCTATCACTGCCAATTAGTGTTTCTTCCTTCCCAAATTGATTTTCATAAGTACCTAATACTAAAGCACTTAACTTCGTTCCTTGACTGATTCTAATTCACTCTAAAAGATTAATCAACTTATGAATCATTCCAAATTTCCGATGATTACGACAAAATTATAATGCTTTGATATAATACAAAAATTGATGTGTTTTTTAAACGAAAAAGTAGAAAAAGAGCGATTTTTAGTTGTGAAAAGCTAAATATTGAAGGCAAAAGCATAGGTTTTGATCATGTGAAAAGGGGTATAAATTGCGATTTTTGACGAATATTATACAAAAATGGATAAAGGAGTAAGCTGGGTTAGTTGCAAATTATCAGAATATTGTATCTTTATTGCACTTATAAATGTGTCGCAAATAAAATAGCACAGAACGAATAACGTATTGATTTTCAATAACATAAACAATTACAGTGATTGGAAAACATTCTCTTATCAAGGTGTTCTCTGGTCAAAAAGGTCAATGTCATTGTTGGTCAATTTATAAGAAGTATTGGTCATTTTTTCTATAGTATAATATAAATAATATTTATATTATACTATAGAGATTTTGACCTATCCCCCGAAGGATTTTGACCAACATTGACATTGACCTTTATGACCGCTTTAACTAAAATCCTGCGTCGCTAACCATCATTTTCTTCAAAATCTATCAAAATGCACGAATTGATTTCCAAAATATCGCTATAAAGTACTATCTATCAAGCGGTTACACCAACACACGAAAAATCTGTTGCGGAAAAATTTGTTTTCAACTCCAAATTGTTGTACCTTTGCACCAGCAATCGAAAGAAAGCTTCTCTTGTACACCCGATGTCGGTCTTAATAGACGACCGGCGCCGGTCGTCTATTAAGACCAAAATAAGGGCAAGAAAATGCCTCGGCTATCTCGGTGATTTCTCAACACTCAATATTGAGTTCAATATTCATCTTCTACAGTACAATTACTCAACAACGCTCCTATTCTGTGCAATCCTGCAACAATTATCTTTTGCTGCTTTTGCCGAGGAACCTTTAAACCATTTGCATAATGTGATAGCAATGCACTATTAATACCAGTCTCCCTACTAATCGCTGCGAGCGATACGAATGAGGAATATGCCTTCAGTAAAGCAGTCACATCTTGGAACTTATATACGAAATCATATTCTTTATTTTTGTACCATTCAGGAAGTTCTAATCCAAATTCAGTATATCCTTCAAAACCTATTTCCAATTCAGCTTCCCCCATATTTAAAATATCATTAAAATCGTTGGTAACAATTTTAATTCCACCATATGATACTTCGCTTGATACTGATCCCTCGAATGCATAATTATTCCTGGCAACCTTAATAATTATTTGCTTCATATTAGTCATTTTTACTGCAAAAGTATAAAAAAGAATACTCTTAGCGAACATATCAGCGTTAAAAGTATTAAAAAGAATACTTTTCAATAAAAAACTGCCCAAAATAGCCTAAAAAAATTTTTTTTTAAAATAAAAATCATCGCGCGCGTATATAAAGAAATGCAAAATGACTGTAAATATTAATACTCTTCAGTTATTTTAATGCCTAAAAAAAGTTGCCCAAAAGTTGTTGATTTTCAGAAAAAATGCCTACCTTTGCAAGCGAGATGCAGAAATGCACACTCAAAGTACAACAGCATAAGGCGTAACTGTTTCATCGGCACTCTGAACTTCGCAACTTCATCCGCCCGATAATCAACAGGGATGCCCCATAAGGTGAATTGTACACTTTCACGACCGGGTTCTCTTGGCCGTGAAAGTTATTGTATAAACACAATTGGGGTGGACTGGGGGAAATCTTGCGGATGGCAATGCGAAGGCCTAGAGTGAAGATTTCAGCTTGGCTCCACCCCTTCATGCAAGCGTACACGTCTTTAAAAATAAACAACACTATACAGTCGGGAGCCAGACTATTTTGAAAAAGAAATGAAAACGACATTGCTATCAATCGCAGTATTTTGCTGCATGGCATCAGCGCAAGCACAAAAAGTAACGGTTCCTGAACCAGAGTATAAAGGACAGGTAGCTATCATTAACACTGACAGCACCACAACGCTTCTTCAGAAGGAAACAGGAGTACACAAGGCAAAATCTTCGGCTTTCGCCCTGGTTCCAATTCCAGGAGCTTCCCTTCTTGACAGGACAAAAGCTTACCTCACTGTGAAGGGAGCGGAAAGTCCTAACAAGATTTCATCCAAGAAATTCTCCCTCATCATCCGTGTGAAGGACAACAGCGAGGAACCCAAGAATGCCTTCGGCATCTTCAAGTTCGAAACCAAGAAGAAGGAACGCAGATTCAAGATGGCAGACATCGGCTTCGGAAGCGCATCGGCTACCACCAATTTTACCACCGTGGACTACGAGGTAAAGAAGTATGGATCTTCATCATACCTCGTCACTCTCCATGACCTGCCAACAGGAGAATATGGAGTGGTCGCTAACGGTTTTGACAGTATCGCCACATTCTCAGTGAAGTAGAAATCATTTTGTAAAACCAGTTAAAACTTATAGATATGGGAACAGTATTTTTATGGTTATTCATGGCATGGCTCTTCAAGGGCTTCGGTAAGGCAATGACACATTCTGGCGGTAAGAAACGCAAGGAAAGTTGGGATGGACTCAGCTATGAACAGAAGGCATGGCTGCATGACAAACATAATAGGCGATAATGAATAAAATTTAGTCTATCTATGCCATCTACCTTTTGTCATTTTTTTGTGTTTCTTCATATGGGACTGCGGTCATTATGGTCAAAGTCATTCCTGGTCAAAATCATTGAAGGTATTACAAAAAATGGCTATAATACCCCTAACAATCGAATAAGAAGTAATGCCCCGCCTTCTTACTATTATGGCTCATTAGGAACGAAATAGGGGTAGGACGTGAATCCTACCCCTTTATTGTTTGTGTTGATTGCTTCTGTATTGATTACTTAGCAATACTCATTTACTTGATAACAACCTTTCTTGTAGTACCATCAGCCATCTTGATGATGTTGATGCCCTTCTGCAAGCTGTTGATCTTCACACCATTGATTGTGTAGATGCCTTCTGCTGCATTTACTGCTGGACGGTTCTCGATATTCTCGATGCCAGTAGCTACACCGCCAGTACCCTTTCTTGAAATACCCAAGACAGTGATAATACCTGCACCACCATAGCCCTTCGTGAACTCAACATACTTCACTTCCTTAGACTTATCAACCTTTACACTGTACTCATAGAGACGAATCTTGCCTGTATCGATATCGTCTTTGTAATATGGAAGGCTCTGTTTTGTGATAATACGACCCAAACCATATACAGCTTCGCTACCCGATGGAGTTTCAGCAAACCAATCCTGAGGAGTGAAACGATCATTATAACCATGACTACCATCTGTGTAATATGGACAAGCCACAAGACTACCAGAACCATTGGTTGAAACAACGAGGAAGTAAAGTTCCTCACACTTCTCTGGAGTCACGAAGTTCAGATTACCAGTTGAGTAGTAAGATCTGAGAGTGAGAGCATTCTTCTGACTGAAGTCTGCCATCTGGAACTGAGTTCCCTTCGCTGTTGTCACGATACCATCGCTGCCACAAAGTGCACCTTCCTTCTGAACACCATCAGTATAGAATACCCAACCCTGGTTGTCAAGAATATCATCACTGAAACTCTTAGAAGGCTTACCCTCTGCGATAACATCCACATTCCAACCTGTCACTGCTACTGGAGCTACTGCTGGCATAGCTGCTGCAAACTGCTCATAAGCTTCAACCTCTGCCATTGATGGATAGTAGAATGCGTTCAAGTTACAGATCACTGCGATATACTTAGTCTCCTCGAAGTCTGGCAAGATGTACTCCAACTCAGAAACCTCACCGAGATCAGAGAATGTCTTCACGCGCTTCAAGTTAGCAAGATCGTTACCTACAGCGATGCTGATCTCCTTGTTTACGAAACCTTCTTCATCGTTATCATTTGTACCCTTGTTGTTGTTAGGGAGGTGAATAGCAACCTTAGATAGATTCCAAGACTTGCCTTCTGGAGCAGTAAAGATAGCCCATGTATCATCTCTATGGGTTGAAGGATTCTCGATAGATATAAGTGCATCGTCCACCTTGTTGCCATCGGTCAAGCCTGTGATGTCGAACTTGTCGAATGCAACACCGAATCCGTAGTCACCCGTATAGTGACGAACCTCAGCAGTAGCACCTGTCAAGATGTTAGGCTGTGTATTAGAGTCGATGCTAATATTAACAACACGCTCCTTATATGAACCACCATTGTCAACCGTGATAGTAACTTTCTCAACACCCATCTTCATACCTGCTGTTACAGGGATAGTGAATGTGCAATTAGCCTGATCCTCTGTGATAGCACCCACTTTCAAACCTGCGCTTGACTTCACGCGGCAAGAGAAATTAGGATCTCTTGGATCACCATTCAAGTCGTAACTTACTACGATGTTCTGTGTCTCACCAGCGTTCATCTTCATCTCAGAAGAAGGAACCGAAAGAGACATATTGTTGTCCTCAGAACCGAATACCTGGAACTCCCAAATACGGAGAGTACCGTTAGCCTCAGGAATCAACTTCACGTAACGTGCCTTGAAAGGAGGAATGTAGTCGGTCTTGACGCTCTCGTTTACACGGTTTTCTGCATCAACCACTGTTGTCCAGTTCTCACCGTCGTTAGACAGCTGAATCTTATAGTTGTTAATCTGATCTACACCATACTCAGGACCTGAGTTACCATCATAGATGCAGAAACCATAGATACGATATGCGCTCTGGCAGTCGAAGATTGCCCAACGGTCGCTCTGCAATGTACACCACTTACCGCTTGTCTCATATGGATAAACTTCACCATCGATAATCTTCCAAGGTGTCTCAGTAGAGTTGGTAGAGTTTGAGAAAGCAACCACTTTCTTGTTCTGTACTACGTTGTAAACAGTTGCAGCATCTTCCTTAGCAATGACGTCGATCACTTGCTTAGTGGTTTCAGATGTACCAACAACGTTAGTAACCTTTACAGTAACTTTCATCTTACCAGGCTTCTTAGCCACTACCTGGATAGTCTCCTCATTGGTGGGAGTACCAGCCTTAAACTCCAAGCCCTCTGGCAGAATCCACTCCCAAGAGGTAGGCTTACCTGTACCCTTGGCTGTGATAGATGTAGATTCACCTACTTCGAGATAGCTCTTACCCAAAGAGAAGGTAACTACAGGAGCAGTACCCTTAGGATAGTTGAGCTTGATGCTCTTAGCAGGCTGCTGCTTCATATCCTTCATTACAGGAACTACTTCCATCTCGAGGAAATTGTCAACACCATTACGTACGAATGTAGGAACATAGAAAGCCTCGCCTCGAGTCTGACCTACCAAGATGCGTTCACCATTGTCATGCTTCTTATAGATATCGAAGTGATCGAAATCATCGTTATAGGTATAATCCCATGTCAGACGCACATCGTTCTTTTCTGCACCGAGAGTTGTGGTTGATGCAAGATTCTCTACTGCGACAGATGCAGGAGCATAACCTGCTGGCAATACTGCGAGCTCACCGAGTTTCAACTCATAATAAGGAACCTCTGTCTCACCCTTCATGTTGAGAGCAATCATATAGATGGTCTTGCCATTGAGTGATGTCAAGTCGTAGTCAGCGATGGTCCAGCCGTTCTTCTCAGTTACTGTAGCATCGGTCAGAGTTACATCTGGGTTGACAGAACTCTCTGTAGCCAACTTCATCTCTACACTACCAGGAGTAGTGGTCTTGTAAACAATACGGAGAGTGCCACCTGATGTTACAGGAATCATCGTCTTATAGAGACGCATGAGGTGATCACCTGTTGTCAAGCTTCCGCTCACCTCGATGCTTGAACCGAAGTTGTAAGCATCTTCCCAGTTGATAGAAGCTGTCAGATTGCCCTTGTTCTCTATCCACCAGCGCCATGTTGGCATGATGCTCTGTACACCACTATGATACCAGTCTTGTGTACCATTCTTGATACCCTCTACAAAGCGGTGCTTACCCACACCTACGCAGAATGAGCTGACGAAAGGCATATTAGTGATAGTAGAACGCTCCAATACGCGGTTGGAAATTCCTGGCCAAGATGTGGTAGATGTGACTGTTGGGTCACCTTCCTGATTTACCCACATCTGCTCTTCATTTTTAAAGGTTTTCTGAATAGCAGCATATGCGCTTGGACCTGTATCACCACTACCAAGAAGGTTCTTTACATTATCCTTCCAGATACGCTCCTCTGGGCAGAACAAGTCAATAGAACCTACGTGGCCGGTCGTTGGCATAGATCTGTTGAGGTAATAACCGAATCCGGTATGACCACTACTTACCACCTGGATACCTGCATAGATCTTAGAGAAAGTCTCTTCCTCTGTACAGCCCAGCTGGCTTGCCTGACTACGATAATCGCCATTAGCTCCATACTCCAAGAACTGAGAAGTATTCTTATGTGACTTCAGAATGGTTGGACTTGGTGAACCAGATGCATTGTACCACTGGATTTCCATGTGGCTATTGCCGTCTGCATCAGCGAGTGCATTAAACTCTTTGATGAAACCAGCCCATTCTGAGAGAGTAGAGCCACCAGACTCCTGGTTGATAAACCAACCATCGAAGCCCATATACTTAGCGATTTCATACAATTTCTTGGCAAAGATGTAAGAGCCATTCTCCTTGGTAAGCATTTCACGAACCCAAGCCTGGTTTCCTCCGAAAGCATAAGGAGGGAAGAATATCTGACCGAGAGATTTCACACCACTCTGGTGAGCAGCATCTGTAGATGGTGCTGGTGGAGGAATAATAATACCCTCGCTGGCAGAACCTGCCCAATAAACGAGTTTATCCATATACTGCCAGTAAGTTGGCTGGTATCCCAAGAAGTTGTTAGCGCCCTGAGATGGGCAAGAACTACATGTAGGGAAAAGAATGGTTGCATTACATACCTGTCCCTCATAGAACTGGTTTTTATTGGCTTTCATCAAGGTAGGCTCCTTGAAACGTTTTGCCAATGGCACCTTAGAACGGTTGAACTTGGCATTCTTGTCAGTTTCTGGGGACCAGTTCTTGACGTGTTCCGGATGCCAGCAACCACCATAAGGCTGTTGAGCACTTGCTGTACCTCCAAATATAATGGAGAGCATTGCAACGCTAAAAAGTCGATTTAGTCTCATACTTTAAAGGTTTAAGTTAATATTGTATAGTTAATAATTTATTTTCTGCTTTTGAGTATCTCGCCGTTTTTGAGATTTTTTCCTCGTTTTTAGCTATTTTCTGCACTTATAACAAGAATAAAAACCAAACTACTTAGTCAAAATGCATTTTTTTTTATTTTTTATTCAAAAAAATACCGCTATAGCTATGCTCACGCAAAACTATAGCGGTTTTAATAAACCTAAACTAAACCTAAAAACAACTTTTTTTAGATAAATAATACATCTTAACTTAACATCAATTTATAGCCTTATTGATAAATCTGTTTTATGAAATAGATATTGATTATGAAAAATCTATATATTTTCTGAAGATTCTACTTGATAATATTGGTACGGCGGATGAAGTCGATGATTTCCGGTACATAACCGAAGGCTAATCCGGTAACGGTATCTGCACAACCATAATATACTGCAATGCGACCCGTCTCTGCATCACAGAGAGATGCGCATGGGAAGCAGACATTAGGTACATCTCCTACACACTCGTAGAGCTCCTGAGGAGTAATCAAATACTGACCTGAACGGCCCAATACTTTCCACGGTTCATCCAAATCGAGCAAGGCTGCACCAAAAGCATAAACATATCCATTGCAGGAATGGAGCACACCATGATAGAGCAACAACCATCCTTCAGAAGTCTCGATAGGCACCGGGCCAGCACCTATCTTCATACATTGCCAAGCACTCTCCTCGAAAGCTGCAGGAGCCATCACATGACGATGATGCCCCCAATACTCCAAATCAGGTGACTCGCTATAGAAGATGTCACCGAAGGCAGTATGACCAGTATCACTCGGACGACTCAGCATGGCAAACTTGCCATTGATCTTGCGAGGAAACATCACGCCATTGCGATTGTATGGCAGGAAAGCATTCTCTACCTGATGGAAGGTCTTGAAATCCTCTGTCCATGCCACACCAATCGTTGGCCCATGATAGCCATTACACCAGGTGACATAATACTTATCCCCTATCTGGCAAACACGAGGGTCGTAACCATAGACCCACTCTCCTACCTCAGGATCATCACACTCGAAGTGGATGGTGTCCTCATCAATGTCCCAATGTACAGCATCCTTACTGAAACCGGCATGAAGGGTCATACGGCGATTCTTGTCATCACATCTGAATACACCTGCAAAACCATCCTTAAACTTAACTACTGCACTATTGAAGATACTATTGGAGTCGGGTAGCTGATTACGCTTGATAATCGGATTCTGGGAATAGCGCCAGAGCGGCACGCTGCTTCCTTCTGGTCTGTCTTCCCAAGGAATGTTGGGAAGAGCAGAACCTATGATTTTAATTTCTTTCATTGTCGTTACTTTTTAGAAAAATCAATTAGTGACTTTTTGGGAAATCAATTAGAGACTGTTGAGCAAATCTGCCTTGCCATCATTGATGAGCTTGATGACCAACTCTCCGAAGAGGGTGTTCTGCCATGCAAACCAGGCACGGGTGTATTTCGAAGCATCATCCTTATGGAAAGATTCATGGATGAATCCCATCCCTGCATCGGTATTCAGGAGGGTCTTCATGCACCAGCGAATCTCATCATCACTCTGGGCTGTGAAGCACTTCATCATGATAGACATCGGCCAAGGCATATCATAACCGATGTGCGGACCGCCGATACCCTCGCCTGCCTTACCACGGAAGAAACAAGGATTGTCCTCGCTCCATACGAAACGGCGGGTGTTCTGATAAATCAGATCATTCATCTCAACATCACCCAAATAGCCCATACCTAAAAGCGATGGAACATTGGCATCATCCATCAGAAGACGGTTGCCGAAACCATCTACCTCATACGCATAAATCTTGCCATATTTAGGATGATCATAGACTGCATATTTCTGCAGGGCATCCTTGACCTCGGCTGCCAAGGCAGAACAATCCTGTGCAATCCCGAGTGCCTTATTCTTCTGCTCAGTCTCTGATTTCTCTGCCACATGCTTCAGGATTTCAGCCGCCTTATTCATCGCAGAAACCGCCATGAAATTGGAAGGAATCAGGAACGGAAGAATCGTGGCATCGTCAGAAGGACGGAACAGGGAAGCAATGAGACCAACTGGCTTGACAGGAGCTCCGAAACCATCCCAGCCCACGGTATCGAAGGCACGATCGGTCATGCGGGTAAAGTGGTAAGCCTTGGCTGTTTCCTTGCGTTGCTGCTCATGGAAGGTCTTGAGGATATTTCCGATAGCCTGCATCCAGTCTTCTCCGAAGATGGAGTCATCGCCTGTTACCTTCCAGTACTCGTAAGCGAGGCGGATAGGATAACAGAAAGAGTCTATCTCATACTTGCGCTCGAAAACCTCTGCCTTCATCTCGGTATCATCCTTCTGCCAACCTGCTCCGGTAGGTCCGTCGTTATAGGCATTGGCATAACGGTCGATATTGATGCACTTCAACTGGCGCAGGATAACACCACGCAGCATCTTCTTCAATTTCTCATCCTTGTTGGCAAGGGCTACGTATGGCCAAACCTGAGCACCTGAATCGCGGAGCCACATGGCTGGAATATCACCTGTATAGACGAAGGTATCGTCATCGCCATTAGCCAACTGGCGATAATGCACCGTACTTTCCAGCGTGTTCGGATAACAGTTGGCGAACATCCAGGCGAGTTTCGGATTCTTCTTGAGGAGTTTCTGTACTTCCTTGATTTTCTTCTCCACTGCCTCTGAAGTAAAGAGACGCTCTGCTACAGGCGGACGCTTGGACTCATACTTGCCATTGACAGGTGTTACCACCTTAGTGTAGCGGGCATGAACATCTACCTCAGCATGCTCTTGTGCCATCGCCGACATTGCCGACATCAGGGCTATTGCAAATATTGTTTTTCTCATTGTCTGGGTTTATTTATGTTTCGATTTTAATTGTGATTTCTTTTAAGGTCTATCTGCACCACGGGTTCCCCACTTGGATGGCTGATTGCCCATCTGGAGTTCGAGGGTTCCTCCCTTCATCATATCCTGGTACATGATATACGACTTGGTATAGGTCTTGCCGTTGAGTTTGGCAGACTGCACGTAGATATTTTCCGGACTGTTGTTCTTGCAGATAATGGAGAAGTTCTTGCCGTCGCCTAAGCTGATGGTAGCCTTGTCCATGATCGGACTGCCGATGATATACTTGCCGCCTGCAGGTTCTACCTGATAGAGTCCCATCGCAGAGAGAATATACCAGGCTGACATCTGACCCACATCCTCGTTTCCACTCAAACCATCGAAATCATCCTTATACATCTCATTCATGGTCTGGCGGATGAGGCGTGCTGCCTTCCTGGGTTGCCCCACATAGTTATACATATAGAGCACCTGATGACTCGGTTCATTACCGTGGGCATACTGTCCGATGAGACCAGAAATATCAGGAGAGGCATTATCGCCCATATTGCCCGTTACGATGAAAAGGGAGTCGAGCTTGGTCACAAATTTCTGTTCATTACCGAAAAGCTTTACAAGTCCGTGTACATCATGTGGAACGAGCCAGGTGTATTGCCAGGCATTTCCCTCGGTATAATCATCCTGACGATGAACGGCTGAGAAAGGATTAAACGGTTCGCGGAACTTGCCGTCGGTACCGATGCCACGCATAAAACCGGTCTTCGGGTCGAAGTATTTACGATAACTCTGGGCACGTTCTGCGAAATACTTCTCATCCGTCTTCTTGCCTAAGAGTCGGGCCACTTTCGCCACGCAGTCATCAGCCAGCGCATATTCCAGTCCCTTAGCCACAGTCTCCATTTCCGGATCCTTGTCATAAGGCAGGTAACCATATTTCTTGAGAAGACCGAGGCCTCTGTCTTCACGCAATGCCGACTGTTTCATGGCCTCATAGGCTCCCTCCTTGTCCTTCACATAACCTTTGAGCACAAGGTCGGCAAGCACCGGGATGCCCGGATTGCCCACCATGCAGTCGGTCTCATTGCCCATCAGATGCCATACCGGGAGCTTACCCTGCTGGCGATAGATGTTGATAAAGGTACTTGCCACGTCTGGGAGCATTTCCTTGTGGATGAGCGTCATCAGCGGATGGGCTGCACGATAAGTATCCCAGAGTGAAAGGGTGGTATAATTGGTGAAATCACCCTGATGCACCTTACCGTCGGCACCGCGATATTCTCCGTTGACATCAGAGAATACGGATGGAGCGGTCATCGAATGATACATGGCTGTATAGAAAATGCGGCGAGCAATGGAATCTGAAGTTTCCACCATCACCTTGCTCAATTCCCGATTCCATGCCTCGTCAGCCTGCGCCACTACCTGATGGAAATTCCAGTCAGGAATCTCTGTTTGCAGATTCTGTCGGGCATTGGCAATGCTGACAGCAGAGAGACCAACCTTGATCAACAGAGGGCGGGTGGCATCTGCCACCTGAACCAGCCAGCGTCCACTATCGAGCGGTTGTACTTGAACCGGTTGAGAGAACTCAGCCACAAAGAAATTCTTCTGGTCCTTCGCCCATCCTGTAGAGAAGCGATGACCAGCCACTGCAGTTTCCTTCACCTCATCCAGCGCATAATCGGTAGGTTTATCCCATCCGATACCCTGGAAAAGGTCGAGTACCAACTGTGCCTTCTTCACGTCTGCCCCAAAGGTATAGCGATGGAAACCAGCACGCTTGGTGGCGGTAAGTTCCACCCATACATTCGGCTGCTGCAATTTCACTGCATAATAGCCCGGACGAACATTCTCGTTGGCATGATGGAAGAGCACTTCCTTCTGATGAGCATCTGTCACCGGGAGGAAAGCAACATCGCCTAATTCTCCGATACCCGTTCCGCTGAGGTGCTGATGACCAAAGCCGATGAGAATGGAGTCAGACTGATGATAACCGGAACACCAGTCCCAACCACGGGTATGCTCAGTAGGTCCCAGCTGGATATAACCGAAAGGTACGTTGGCACCGAGGAATACATGACCATGACCGCCCGTTCCGATTCTTGGATTGACAAATTGGGTCAGACTGGAGGTTGCCTGAGCTTTATCATGAGCAAAAGTGGCTTGTGGATAGTCTCCACCTATCACACAAGCCAACAATAATAATATAGGAAAGAATCTTCTTCTCATTTTCTGAATTTAAGATATATTTTAATGATACTATTTCATGAATTTTGAGAAAGAGTATGGCGCATCTGACTCCTGAATACCTCTCTGCAAATTCGGTTTTTCAGAAAGGCGGAAAGAGATCTGCGCACCCTGCCTCAGAGAATTCAGGTCGAGATAATTAAGATCATACTTCTTTCCGTTCATCTGCATGTCATCAACATAGCATCCGTCACCTTCCGACTGTATGCTTACCTGCTGTCCGTTCTCCAGATGGAGTTTCATAGACTTGAAGTAAGGAGTACCCAATGCATACTGTCCTGAACCCGGGCAAACCGGATAGAAGCCCATCGCAGAGAAAACATACCAGGCTGAAGTCTGACCATTGTCCTCATCGCCGCAATAACCATCTGGTGTCGGTGTGTAGAGGCGGTCCATCACCTGTCGCACCCAATACTGGCACTTCCAAGGTTGTCCGCTATAATCATAGAGATAGATGGCGTGCTGGATAGGCTGGTTGCCGTGTGCATAATTGCCCATGTTCATCACCTGCATCTCTCTGATTTCATGGATGGTAAATCCGTAATAGCTATTATCGAAAACAGGAGGGAGAAGGAATACCGAGTCAAGCATCTGGTTGAACTTCTCCTTTCCGCCCATCAGACGGATGAGTCCTTCAGGATCGTGGAATACCGACCAGGTATAATGCCAGGCATTTCCCTCGGTAAAGGCATCGCCCCACTTGAGCGGATTGAAAGGAGACTGGAATTTTCCATTCAGCAATCTTCCGCGCATCAGACCACTCTCCCTGTCGAACACCTTCTCATAGTTCATCGCTCGCTTGGCAAAAGGTTTCAGTTCCTTCTTCGACTTGCCGAGCGCCTTGCCAAACTGGTAGATGCACCAGTCATCATAGGCATATTCCAAGGTACGGGCCACACTTTCATTGATTTTCACATCATAAGGCACATAGCCCAACTTATTGTAGTACTCAAAACCATGACGTCCGGTAGAATTCACTTCAGGATGAACAGCATTAGCTCCATGAACCACAGCCTGCCAAAGGGTCTCTGCATCATAACCACGCAAACCGGAAAGATAAGCATCGGCTACTACTGAAGCTGAATTATTACCCACCATGCAACCGCGATGCCCCGGACTCGCCCACTCTGGCAGGAATCCACTCTCGAGATAGGTATTGGCAAGACCCGCCTGAATCTTCTCATTCACAGAAGGATACATCAGATTGAGCAGTGGGAAAAGGCAGCGGAAAGTATCCCAGAAACCGGTATCGGTAAACATATAGCCCTTCTGTACGGTTCCGTTGTAAGGACTGTAGTGAACCACCTCACCGGCTGCATTCTTCTCATAGAAAGCACGAGGGAAGAGAACGGAGCGGTAGAGACAGCTATAGAAAGTACGGAGATGGTCAATGTCCTCATCCTCCACTTCTATCTTGCCGAGCACCTCATTCCAGCGGTTTCTACCCTGCTGACAGAGCTGCTGCATATCTGCCTGTCCCAATTCCTGAAGGTTTTGCCAGGCCTGTGACTCACTGATGAAGGAAGAAGCCACACGAGCCACAACCTTCTCGCCTCTCTGACGAATCTTGAAGGAGATGATGGTGCCCACATGATTGCCTTCCTGCTGGTAAGTCTCCTGATAACCGCCCTGAACCATACCCTGGTATTGACCATCCTTCACATTGACGAAAGCCTCAAAATCATGGTCGAACTCAATAACGAAGTAATTTCTGAAATTCTCAGGAACACCTCCACTATTGCGGGTAGAAAAGCCCACCACCTTACGCTCCTTCGGGAGAACCTTGATGAAGCTGCCCTTGTCGAAAGCATCAACTACCACATGAGCACTATCGGTCTGAGGAAAGGTAAAGGATATCAGGGCTGCACGTTCCGTAGGACAGAGTTCTGCCGTCACATCATAGTCGGCGAGATAGACACTATAATAATAAGGTGTAGCCTTCTCTGCCTTATGAGAGAACCAGCTGGCACGCTGCTCCTCATCAAATACCGGTTTACCCACGATAGGCATCAATGAAAACTGACCGTAATCATTGATCCAGGGACTCGGTTGATGCGTCTGCTTCAAACCCCTTATCTTTCTAGCTGCATAGGTATATTGCCATCCGTCGCCCATCTTTCCTGTCTGTGGAACCCAGAAATTCATGCCCCAAGGCATGGCGATGGCAGGATAAGTATTGCCTGTGGAAAGTCCATGGTCGGAATCGGAACCCATGAGAGGCTGCACGAAATCTACCGCATTCTGTACATTCACCCTGACGGCTTGCGCCATCAAGGTGAAGAATACAAATATGAACAAAACTGATTTTCTTTTCATAGACAACAGTCTGAATGATTATCTGAAATTGTTTGGCTGCAGGCGATGGCCGTCAGCGTCATTGGTATCAGCCACATCCCACCAGAGTCTTGTGCCCTGAGTATTCACCTTCTGGAGTTCTGGATGAGAAGTGAAGTAAGTGTTGTTATTCTCGCTGAAAGGATAGAGAATGCGCTTGATATTCTTACCCATAGGCACGTCACCTCCACTATTGTTGGTCAACTGATTTGCCAAAGCAGGATAGTCGGTGCGACGGAACTCAGCCCATCCCTCATTACCATTAGGGAAGATAGCCATCCACTTCTGGGTGATGATTGCTTCAAGCTGCTTCTCCTTGTTGTCGCTACCCTCGAACACCTTACCCGTAAGGGCCTTCTCACCATCGATGTAAGCCTGTGCCTTATCATTGGCAATGCCGTAGTAGTCCATAGATGCCTTGATACCAGACTTATAGTAATCCTCTACGGTACCTGTAAGTTCCATGCCAGCCCATCCACGCAAAACAGCCTCTGCCTTCAGGAACTCAGACTCAGCATAGCCCAAGAGGAGGTAAGCACGCTCACGACTGAAGAAGTAGTTAGGATCCAAGTTCTTGCCCAGACTCTTAGGCGCAGTACGGGTGAGTGAATAATTCAAGGTTCCCATATCAATGACAGGAGCCTGAGCACCACGCTCACAACCTACGAAGTCTTCACGCTGGCTATCTTCACCTGCCTCCAAAGTACTCGCTGTCATCTTGCCACGATACCAGCTTACCAAGCAACGTGGGTCTATCTTCTTGGTGGTATAGCTATTACGGCCTGTCTTGATCTTGTATTCTGCACCACCTTCACTGGCGTTGCGATAGAAGTTCTCCAAGTCTTTAGACATCACACTCTCACCATTGTAGCAAACACTACACATCACCAGTGGATGCTCGTTACCACCGTCATCAGTACCACCTTGGCTTACAGGAGCATACTTAGGAACGATCTGCATATTGTCGTCGTTGCTCTGCATCAGTCCATACTCGTTGTTAAGAGCATTTTGTGCCTCCTGCTTTGCACGAGCAGGGTCTACGTTGGAGATACGCAAAGCCATGCGAAGGCGCAAAGAATTGGCAAAGCGGAGCCACTTGTTCCAGTCACCATGATAGCAGATATCATCGGTAGCGTAACCTATCTGAGTTGCATCGTTTGGCTTGATGCTGTCAACAGCCTGCTCCAACATACGGAACATGGCATCGTAAACCTCTGCCTGAGTATTATAAGCCACATTGTTGGTCTCAGGAATCTTGGCCTGCACATACTCCTTGAAAGGCATATCGCCATAAGTATCGGTGTTGGCAAGCGCTAAGAAAGCATAGTAGATACGTGTGGCATAGAACAAGTTCTTGTACTTCTTGGTATTTTCGTTGAACTTGTAGGCACGCAACAAGGTACGATACTCACTGCTACGGTCGGTATAGAAATGTCTCCAGCGCGCACTGCTCCATCCATCTTTATAAGAATAATCAGGAGATGCGCCAGCATGCTTGGGCTGGTTGTTGGCCACGAAACCCGCATAGATGTCATGACTCAGGTTGGTAGTGGTCTGATAGTCGTTGAAAAATCCCTCATAGAGGAAGTTGCGGAAAACAGAGTTGGCAGAGCTCAACTCACTCTTCAACGCCAAGGAGTCTTCCTTGCTCACCTTATAGTCGATATTGATATCGGCATACTTGGTATTGTCCTCTTCACCAGGCTGCTCTTCACCGCCGCCAGTAGTGTTATCAGGCAATTCGTATGGATTCTTGCTCATCTCATCCATGTCATAGCAGGAAGATAAACTTACCAATGCCATGGACACAAGCAACGTCTTGAATATAATCGTCTTTTTCATTGTCTTGAACTGTTTATGATGTAGTTGATAGTATTTAGAAGCCTACATTGACTGAGAAACCGAAAGTGCGGGTATATGGCACTGCGGCAAAGTCAAGGGCCTGTGAGAACATAGAAGTATCATAACCTCCATCAGGATTGCCTGGTGTATGTTTCAGCAGGAAGCAGAGATTACGTGCCACAAATGACAACTTCACATTGGTAAGAGGAGTCTTCTTGAGCACGCTCTTTGGCAGGCTGTAACCCAATGCGAGTTCCTTCAACTTGATATAGGAAGCGCTGTGGATAAACATCTCTGCATAACCCTTCTGCGACTTGTACAAACCGATGTTGGAATAGTAAGACTGTGCACTTACCTCCTTGGTATTCTTCACCTGTCCGTCGGCTGTCACACCAGGAACTACCATATAGTAGTCGCTCACACCATTCAACTCCTTGTATTCACCACGATAAGCCGAGCGCTCTGAAGTTCCTACAGCAGTAGCCATACCTTCTGATACACTCACGATATCGCCTCCAAATCGCATATCAAACATCGCTGTGAGGCTTACACCCTTATAGTTCAGACTTGGAGTAACAGACATGAGAAGCTTTGGCTCGATGTTTCCGATAGGATGATCGAGGATATACTGCTCCAGATTTCCGCCTGCATCACTACTGGTAACAGGCATTGGAAGACCGTTCTCGCCAATCACCATCTGACCATTCGCATCGCGCTTGATGAGGTTATTGGCATAGATATCGCCCAACTTACCTCCTGCCTTCGCACCTACCTTGACTGGCATGTTGCCATCGCCATTGAAGTAGATGTGATCCACGCCATTAGCCAGTTCATCTACACGGGAGATATTCTTGGAAATATTCATGGTGAGGTCGAACTTGAGGTCCTTGGTCTTGACAGGTGTGCCGTAAAGCATCAGCTCAATACCCTTGTTGGTAATCTTACCTGCATTCACCCATTGCTGTGTCCAAGGAGCAGATGCATCTACAAGCATAGCCTGGTTCTTGGTCTTGGTATAATAATAGGTGAAATCAAATCCCAAACGGTTCTCCAGAAACTTCATCTCAAGACCCCACTCGAAGGAAGACTTGATCTCTGGTTTCAGGTTGCTGTTCTTCTTCACGGTCTGTGGAATTGGCACACGGATGCCATTCTCATAGGTATAAGAACGGGTGTTGTAGAGATTGTATGGATTTGGGTCCTTACCTACCTGAGCGAAAGACAGACGAGTCTTGGCGAAAGTCATCCACGCTGGCAACGGATGGTTGATAGAGCGCATGAAATCGCTGAAGATATAGCTCACACTTGCACTTGGATAGAAGAAAGAACGGTTGTCCTTTGGCAAGGTAGATGACCAGTCGTTGCGTGCTGTAAGATCCAATGAGAGATACTCACGGAAAGCCAACTGCAAAGAACCGAAGGCTGAGTACATAGAGCGCTCATGGCCATTCTCACTGGCATTGGTCAACTGATAACCTGTATTGAAAATCCAATTATCCTTCTCCAACATATTCTTGGTAGCAGCACTCAGCAACTCGTACTTCTGGTACATGATGTTGGCGCCCAGATTGTAACCCAAGCGCAAATCCTTGGTCACCTGATTGTCACCCAAGAAGAGGAAAGAGATATTGTGCTCGAAGTTGTTTTCCTCCGAACGGCTCATATTATCATCGGTAACGATCTCGCTCCAGTGTCTGCCCGGAATGCTCACAGCAGAGTTACCCAAACTCAAGTCTGTGGCCTGGATGCGTGTGCGATAGTAATCGAAAGCATATTTAGCATTAAACTTCAACCAGTCGGTTACGTTGACATTAGCACCATAGTAACCGAAGGCACGCCAACGCTCATCGCTATTCTGGAAGCGATGACGAACATAGTATGGGTTGGCATACTGCATATCTGGTCCGAACCAGTTGCGATGCAATTGGTCCTGAGTTGTATAAGTCTGAAGATCCTGCAAACGCACGTTGCCAGGAATGAGAAGCAACTGGGCTACCTCTCCATTGAGACCAGTCATCGGACGGTTCTCGGCTTTCATGCGAGAAACAGAAATCTTGCTATCTGTAGAAAGATACTTATTGATAGTTCTACCTGCATTAAGGTCAACTATCAGCTTATCCAATTTCTCTCCATCGAAAAGACCCTTATTGTCGTTGAAACCCAAAGAGAGACGGAAATGACCTTTCTCATCAGAATTTCCGAGAGCTACGGTATGGAACTGGGAGAAACCTGTATTGAAGTAATCCTTCAACTTATCGCCATAATAGCGGTAAGCGATGTTCTCACCGAGAAAAGAAGGTTCCATTCTGCCATCAAGCGGAGCACCGAATGCCAACTCGCTGGAAAGCGTCTTGTTGCCATCCTCATCAGTCTTATAAACCGTAGCACCCTGAGAGCCCTGTCCGTACTGCTTCTGCATAGGGATTGTTTCAGCCACCTTACTCCAAGTAAAGTTACCGTTGTATGTGATGCCGAAGCCCTGCTTATGACTACCCTTCTTGGTTGTAACGTAGATCACACCATTACCTGCACGTGAACCATAGAGGGCTGCAGCGTTGGCACCTTTGAGTACCGAGATAGACTCGATATCCTCTGGGTTGATGTCCAGAGAAGTGCCACCACGGTCGTATCCGCCATAAGCAGAAGCATCAGAACTCTGGTTGTCGGTAAAAGGAACACCATCTACCACCCAAAGAGGCTGGTTATTATCAGTAAGAGAAGAGTTTCCACGGATAGTGATCTTGGTAGAACCGCCGAGACCCGTGCTGGAAGTATTCATCTGCAGACCAGCCACCTTACCGTCGAGGGCACCAGTCACAGAAGGGTCGCCAGTCGTATTGAGAGCATCCGCCTTGACATCCTGTACGGAATATCCCAACATCTTCTTCTCACGCTTGATACCGAGGGCAGTAACCACCACTTCGTTCAGCGCCTGAGAGTCAGGAAGCATCTGTGCGTTCACGTTATGTCCTTCCTTTGCAGCCATATCCATCGTCTTATATCCAAGATATGTAAACTGCAAGACAGGGGCAGGTTCATCGGTCTCGATGGTAAAATTACCATCCATATCAGTTACAGCACGATGATTGGTGCCTTTTACGAGGATGGTAGCGCCAATGAGAGGTTCCTTGTTTTCATCGAGAAGCGTACCCTTATATGTACGTTTCTGTCTTGGTTGCTGGGTGCTTGGAGTTGTAGTAATTTCCTTTTTCTTCAGATAGATGATTCCATCCTTAATCACATAAGATACACCCTTATCCTTCAAGAGCTTGTTTAAAACATCCTCTACTTTACCGTTCTTCACCTGAACGGCATTCACCTGCATCTTTGCCAAGTTGTCGTCGTAAGTAAACTGGTATTTAGACTGTTTCTGGATTTTCTGGATGACTGCTCCCAAAGTGGTCTGAGAAACATTCAACGAAATCTGGGCTTTTACAGATGTCCAGGAACTGGAAACCAACACCAGAGCCAAGGCTGCAGCTGCGGTTTTAGTTTTTTGTAAATGATACCAATGTGTCATAATCCTTGTTTTTAGCATTTAGGTTGTTATAACTACCTTTTGTTGTTATTAATTTCAAATATATAACAGCAAAAAACAAAAAAACACTTACCCAAAAAATTATTTTTTTGAATAAGTGCTCTTTTTTCTCGTATAACAGTATAATTAAGGTGTAAACCCTACTGATTCACTACTTCGTAATAAATACCTTACTGCCTTTCACGTGATAGTGGATAGGCAGAGTGTTCTGCAAGAGATCGAGAACCGAGTCGATGGTCTCCTTCTCTTTGATGACACCGGAGTAAGTATTCTCCTGATTGATGGTAGGATCAACAACCACCTGCACATCGTAGATGTTCTCCAGCATCTTGGCAATTTCATTCACGCTTGCATTATTGAAGGAAGTCTTGTGCTCATGCCACATTGCATCCTTATAGACATCGGTTTCAGAAACCGTCATGCTACCTAAGCGCGCATCCACACATGCCTTCTGTCCTGGTTTCAAGACGATCATACCCTCATCATGATTTCCTTCTACCCTCACCTTACCTTCAAGCAAACTGACGGAAGCCTGCTGATGAGCCTTATCCACATGGAAATTGAAAACGGTACCGAGCACCTTAACACTCATCACATCGCTCTCTACGATGAAAGGCTTGTGCGGATTTTTGGTCACCTCAAAATAACCTTCACCGTCTATCTCTACCTTACGGTCGGAACCATCAAACTCTTTCGGATATTTGATGGAAGCAAGTTTGTTGAGCCAGACCTTAGTTCCATCAGGTAAAGTAACCGTCGTATCTTTGTCGGCACTGGCCATCACCACCTGCATCTGCATATTAGAAATCGGATTGTGCTGGAGATAGAACCAGGCCAATCCACCCAATACGCAGACCACAGCAATCGCAGCAGCCCGACGCCACATACCTATTATATGCGCATGATGCTCAGCCTGCTGTTCATCCTTCATCTCCCTGATCTTAGCCTGCATTCTCTGTTCAGCAAGCACCAGTTGGGTCTTTGGCATGAACTGCGCCTTGAGCTCATCGCTCAACTTTTCTTCTTTGAAAAGTTCTTGTTTTTCCTCCGGAGAATTCTTCAACATATCCCTTAATGCGATGAGCTCCTCTTCCGTGCACTCACCTGCCAAGAATCTCGCCTTTAATTCCTCATTTATCATATAACAATCTTGCTTAATATCCTTTTAAATTAATGATCTAATTAAATACCATAACAATAATTGTTGAGAAAACACTTACTCAATAACCTATAAAAAAGGTATAAAAAACACAAAAAAAGTTCCCAAACGAGCCCTAAGAGACTTTAAAGCCTTATAAATATGGGCTTCAACGGTACGTACGGATACGTTCATCATCAGAGCAATCTCACTATTTTTCATATCCTTGAGATAGCTCAAAACGAATATTTCCCTGCATTTATCAGGAAGTTCCCCTATGGCCTGATTGATTTTTCTTCTCAACTCCATGTTTTCCATGTCCTGTTCTCCATCTCCCAACGAAGAGAAGTAGCACGACATACGCATTTCGTTGATATCTTCAATGGCTGCAGTATTGACTTTCTTATAGCGCTTCAAGTAATTCAATCCTCTGGAGTAAATCGTCTTATAGAGGTATGATTCTATCTGCGGGACATCCGTCTCCAATGCATCCATACGATTCCACAATTCAAGAAAAGCTTCTTGAACTACATCATCGGCAGCATCCTCCCCTACGATACGTTTAGCATAATAAAACATTCGAGGGTAGTACTTCCTAAATATCGCTTGATACGATTCTTCTTTTACTGTCTGCATTACATAATATATCTTTAGCTATTAGTTCTGATTTAGGTCGGTTTACGCCAGTTATCTGCGTATTTTCTCCACTTCTTGAACTACTTTGGGCGCAAAGATAAGTAAAAAAGATGATAAAAACAAATTTTTGCTTACAAATCAACTATAACATCTGTTATTTTTTTACTTTTTACTACTTTTCATAACTGTTTCTATACGTAAATTTAAAAACTGTAGTCAGTTCACTCCCTAAAGTCTGCTTTTAGTCATTAAACAACTATTACACAAAAACTTTTATTTATAAAAAGTATTGAACTTCGCAGACTATTTCTTAACTTGTCTTCAATGGTTACCTTTCTTCATCGCCTTCAAAATGCGATAGGATGTCGTGCGAAATCTTGTTGTTTTTATATACAATATTATACCCAAAAAGTCTGCTAACATCACAGCCAGCAGACTTCATTTTTCGCTAATTTACTCTAATTCTGTAGTTACTGATTTACTTAGCAATAATCAATTAAAACGTATCCTAAAAACCTAATCTTTCAATGAAAACTATTCTACCCTTTTTCTCTATAGTATGCTTTTAAAAAAGACCATTATCTTGGAATTTATTCAGCCACAGCCAGCTGCTCTGAAGAAGCCTGAACTTCTGTTGCCTCTGTAGGATTTGTCTCTGTAGGAGTAGAAATCTCCTGATTTTGCTGCTCAGTAGAATCTTCTGCACCAGCCTGTGGAGTGACAGGAGTACTTACTGCTGAAGAATCTGTAGGAGTAGCAGGAGCAACGGTGTCAACTGGAGCAACCTGAGCGTTACTCATCATCTTATTGGATGCAAATACGTTACTTACTGAAACCATTACAATAGCTGCGATAGCTGCAAATACGAACTTTTTCATAATCTTATCGTTTTTAATTGTGAATATTTATTTTTTCTTTGTGGATTCATTGGCGAACCCACTAATGATATTCACAATCTGCGTGCCAAAAGAAGGCAAAAATACAATACATGCTGATTATCAGATAGTTAGACTATATGTGCCAAAAACAAAGATTGTGGAAAATGGGGAAATCGTGTGGAAATATTCCACAAAAAACTGGGGAATGGCATTTTTTCATATAGATTATCTTTTCAAGTTTATTAGAATGAGATGATGGCAAATGGCATAAAAAGAAAAAGGCAACTGCAAGCATCTTCTGCCTACAACTGCCTTACCTCTTATATATATGGAAAACCTTATTTCTCCTAAAATGAAGAATATCGCTATTAAGCGAAGTTCTTCTTGTTGGCTATTGCACCAAGCTCTGCTACGGCTGCAACCACCACTGCTAAAATCATACCTAATACTATCATAATATAGTTCCTTTCTCTCTTAAAATCTGTTATCCTAATCTTTACCTTAATATATATGCTCTCAAACTGAGCATCCTAAGATGCTCATCTTCAAGCCTTTTTACTTGCTAAGATTCATTTTCTTGTTGATCTCTACAATCTCAGCAAATGTGATAGCCAATACAGCTAATGTCATTCCAAAAATCATCATAATTGTTACCCTTTCTTTACTTTAATTATCGTTATTCAATCTTTTCAAGTGCAAAGGTAATGCCTTTTTGTGTACGCACACAAATTTTGAAGGGATATTTTCAAAATAGCCTATATTTCTTGACTTTCATCAATTTCTGTCATCGTCAGTAAGCCAATATGGCGCATTGAAATTCACAATCTGCCAAATTACTTCTTAAGATTATTTGCTTGTCACAAATATTTTTTGTATTTTTGCATGCTTGAATATACAGGAAAACTATTTGTATTTTTCGGTAATACAGATGGTAATTCTATAAAACAAGCCTCAAGTTCATCTTTCAAGTGAATGCCTTCCTGACACATTGCCCGGCATCATAGCAGGGTTCTTACCAAATACGCAGAAAAGAAGCATTGAAGAAACTGATGAAAATTCGAAGTAAATGTAGAGTAATTATGAGAAAGAACGCAAGAAAAAATCAACAGAAATATGTTGAACTTTCACTATTTCCTGAAGAAGAGAAAAATGACAATATAAAAAACTCTATCTCCTCAGAAAACAATGAAAAAGAATATGATATTTCTGTGTGTCAAAGATTGTACTCTCCTACTAACAAAGAGTACAATCTGGCAGATTTGTTTGAAAGACTGTCCAAATCTGCTTTCCGCAGCCGATTCCGTCTTTCGAAGAAGGAAAAAGATTATATTAAAGAAAAAGGCTTGGCAACAATCCGTAAACATGCAGAGGATTTCATTGCCAAACGCCTTGCACCTGCCATAATTCCCAATGACGGTAAGCAAACACCAATGAGAGGGCATCCTGTATTTATTGCCCAACATGCCACAGGCTGCTGTTGCCGTAGTTGCTTCTTCAAATGGCATCATATACCAGCTGGAAAACTGCTGACAGAAGAAGAGCAGCAATACGCTGTTACGGTACTGATGACTTGGATTGAAAAACAACTGTGATAAGCTCTGTATAGATGACTTATTCATGAAGACTACTTCCTCTGACTGTTTCCTCGCTTTTGGATTCTTCCATACTTATCCTTATAGGTTGTAGTGGAGGAATTGCCAGTTTGCCGAGTGGTACTTGTACCCGTACGCTGCCCGTATTTATCACGATAGACCGTAGTTGTAGTAGAAGACGTTCCAGAATTTTTAATGCTGGTTGTGGAGATTCCTGTCCTTTGACCATATTGGTCACGATATACCGTATGGGGCTTTCCCTGGGAATTTGTAGTACTCTCAGATCTTCCGGTAATCATACCATATTTGTCCTTATATACAGTAACAGACTTATTCCCTCGAACGGTAGTCACAGTTGTACCCTGCAGTTCTCCATTCTTTCCCCGAATAGTCTCCTTGATAGTCTGAGCCTGCAAATAAAATAAGAAAAAATCCACCTTTAGAGGAAAAAAATATGTGGAGAGCTTATACATTTAAAAAACTGAAGCAACAATATTACCTTTATAATTTTGTCGCACCTTTAAGAAGTTATGATTTTATCGCAAACCTTATAATTTTGTCGCAGATAAAAATATAAACTTTATTATTTTGTCCATATCCATCTTATAATTTCGTCGTAACATCTTATAAATCTGTCGCAGATTATGTTTGTAAATACTTGGTTTTCAATATGTTACAAATTCAGAAAATAATAAGCCAAAATAAAAGAGATAAAAATGAGCAGGACAATGTAATATATTAATAGGTATTATATTATATATATATTATACTAAAAAGGCTATTTTTGTCCCCATCCTACTGGAATCTACCCTTTTTCCTGCTTGTTTTTGGAAAGCCAAGCATCTTAAATAGAAAACAGACTTTTATGCGTGTTAAAATATGTATATTTCTGTTTTGTAAATTTAATTTTCTGTATTTAAAATACCATAAAAATGAAAGAACAAAAATTTTACTGCGACAAAATTATAAAGATAGAAATGCTATCTTATATAGAAGGTGCGACAAAATTATAAAGTATACTTGCCCCACTCATCAAAACCTATATCTTGTTGTACAACCTTATAATTTTGTCGCAAATAGAACTATTACTACATAAAAATAACATATCACTACCTTCAAAAACTATGAACATCATGTATGAGAACTTAAAAAATAAAGGGAATAACTTTATAATTTTGTCGCAGCATTGATAGATACCTGCTTAGTACTGACTGAATAATCCTAATAAAAACACTTTCTTGAATCGTTTCTGCGACAAAATTATAAAGTATAAAATCTCCCTACCCCCAAACCTAACAGCTGACAATAGCTATCTAAAAATATTCCTATTTATAATATACGACAAAAATATAAATATAATAGATTCATTTGCGACATCTTTATAATTCAGTCTCAAATAACATCAAATAATAATTTTGGCTTATAATTTTGTCGTATCTTACTTTCGTGGAATCCAAATATAAGGCCTAATTAGCATTCCAGATGTACATATAAAGTAGTTAAATCTTATAATTTTGTCGCAACATTACATTTCAAAAATCATATAATAGACTTTATATCAATTAGTTAAAGAGTTTTCGTTCATGTATTTCATCAAAATATGAAAATAAGTCTCCTCCTATGATATTAATTTCATTTGCGACAAAATTATAAAGCTTACTATAGATTTCTATCGTCATTAATGCCCATTTATAATCTTGTCGCAGCAAAATAGAAAATCTTATAATTTTGTCGCAGATTCACCAATAACTTTATAAAATTGTCGTAACAGATAATCAACATAATTTAAAGTGAAATTTTCTGTTTTATATCTAACTATCAGAAAATCAAATAGATAAGTTCATATGGAAAACTTTACTAACCAGACAATATTAGAAAGAAGTTTTAATAGATGAAAGTATTTGCGACAATAAACTTATTATAATGTCGCAAATACAATTAATCTTTTGCTTCCAAACTTTATATTTTTGTCGCAATAGAATATGTAATGTATTGAATATCAGCGATTAACATAATGCTGCGACAGTTTTATAAATTTTAAAGAGACCGATAGTCTTAGTTAGGTTAAAAATACATAATATACGACATTGTTGCATTGTTTGTCGCACAAAAAGATGTATATTTGCGACAAATTTACAAAATATAATAAAATGACAAAGGATTCAAATGACAACATCGAGACGATAGAGGCTGAGGAAATCAATCCCTCAGATTCTTCTTCTAACTCGAATATTCCGAAGCGTAAAGGTGGAAGACCCAAGAAAACAGACAAGGATATTCTCAGTAATATTCCGCACTACTTCATCACTCAGCCTAATGACGTGACGCAGGCAATCAGTAACCTGACTGCTGTGGAACGAAACTGTTGGCTGCAGATTATCCGTGGAATTCAAAAGAAGAAAGATCTTCCTGATGGGCATCCTGAAAAATACCAGATTACGCTCTCACGTACCCAGCTTCTGGAATGTGTCTCCGGGCATAGTTCCAACTTGGATTATGCCTTCAATGCACTCAAGAATATTACGGATGCTAAGAAGGTTTTTCATTCCAAGGATGGACACCGTATTTATGCCGGTCTTTTGTCATATGTTGATGAGCATCCAGATCAGGAAACTTATACTGTAGGTATTACTCCTGTTCTCCTCCCCTACTTCACCAATCTTTCATCTGAATTTACTGTGTTTGACATGTATATAGAGATGGGGTTCAAAAGTGTCTATTCACAGCGCTTTTATGAATTCTGTTGCCAATATCGAAACAAAGAGGACAAGGTTTTCTTCATGACTGTACAGGATATCAAAAAGATGTTCAATTTGTTGGAAGTTCGCGATGAAAAAGGAAATGTCGTTCAGAAAGAGCAGTATAAAAATGGTTCTGACTTCAAAAAACGAGTGCTTGATAAAGCGAAAGATGATATACGGAAGGTTTTTGATGCCGGTCTTTGTGATGTCTGTTTCGATTATAAGGTAAAGAGCAAGAATTCACGAGGTGCAGTAACTGCTTATTATTTCATTATTGAAACAAATGGTAATACTGCTAAATTAGGTGCTCAAAAGCCTACAATTCCTCAAATCTCTATGCTTTCTGAGAGTTATGGAGCTAAGCTTACTAAGCTGCTTACCATTATCAACACTTTTATGAGAAGTCATTTCCGTGTGGAACAATCAAATTATTATGTTCAAGCGATAAGTAGAACTGTGGCCAAGGTCGATAGTCAGTCAGAAAGAGTGGAAATCCTTAATAGTATTTCGAAGCAGTTGAAAAAGATTGCAACTCGGTATAATAAAGAGGATTTTGACACCAATGAACGTAAAATTTGTGGTTCTGTGTGCAAGATGCTTTATGAGGATTTTGGTGTACCTTATATGAATGGCAAGCCAGGCAAGGGTACCCAATCCAGACTTAATTTTTAATTCATTATGCTTATAACTAACTATGATTCAGATAATTACAAAGTTTAATTCTTCTATTCCTTCTGTTAGAAAAGTGAAGAATTGGTTGCTGAATGATCCTTTTCATGTTTGGCATGGAAGGGATCGTTTGGTTGTCTTTTTCATTTTAGCTGGCGATGAAGCAGCTAATGCTTTTTTGCCTTTACCCGATGGAGATTTTTCTGTAGAAGATGAAAGTATCCGTGCCATTTTAGAATCAACCCATCAGCAGGAGTTGGAAAAAAGAAAATATTATCAGCAGGTATATCTGAAACTTAGTAAGCTTTTAGATAACCTGGATGATTTAAACTTGCAGGCTGAATCTTTCGCTGAGGAGGATGAATACCATTTTGATTTGAAAAATCAGATTTTGTTGTTACACGATAAATTGCTTGATTTTATTAATGATGTTTTCGTCTGGCGTGATCATAAGGAAATGGGGAATTATTTAGGTGAAATACAATCTCTTACTTCAGACTCTTAGTAAGATGAAAGCTTATCTACATGTTTGCATACCTACAAAAGTACAAATTATATTGTTGTAATGTTTATATGCATACAAATATTATTACTCCACTCTATTCGCTATTTAGTTGATAATTAACAGATTGCGTAATATTTGTTTTGATGCTAACATGCAAACATGTTTCTAAAAACACAAAACAACTTAAAATATTGATTACATGCAAACAATTTTGCTTATTTCCTTGTATATTTCAAATTAATATTGTATCTTTGCAAACAGAAATCAATTTATATTTTAAATATGGAGAATCAGTTGAAAATGATACTCGCCATCGTCAATAATAAGGGTGGTGTTGGCAAGACAACTACTGTGCAGAATTTAGCTGCCGGTATGCTTCGTAAAAACAAGAAATTAAAAATCCTTGAAATAGACTTAGACCCTCAATGTAACCTAACATTGCTGAATCATGCACCAGAATGCTGCGCTACGATTTTTGAGTCTATGGTTGAATGCAAGGGTATGCCGATTTATAAATCTGATATAGGTATTTATTATGTACCAGGAGCTGCCAAGATGCAGGATATTGATCCATTCCTTCAGAATACTGGTGCTCCTCGACAGGTTTTGGGAGCATGTATTAACAGCGATTGTGTTGATATGACAGGTGAAGGTATTAAAAATCCAATTGATTTTTTTGATTATATATTTATAGACTGCCCTCCTGCCCTATCTCAATCAACCTATAATGCTATGGTAGTAGCCAGTCATTTGTTGGTTCCTGTACAGATGGAAGGTCTTTCTGTAAATGGATTAGCTGCAATTTTGGGAGCTATGGAGGAAGTTAAAAATGGTCGTTTTGCATTGAATCAGGACCTGGAACTCCTTGGTTTACTGCCTGTTATGGTTGATGAGCGTCCAAGAATAGTACGTCAGGCGATACAATACTTGAAGGATACATATGGAAGAAAAGTTATCGAACATGGTATTCGCAGATGCATCAAAGTAAATGAGGCTCAGACCGAAATGACCGATCTCTTTCACTATGCTCCATATTGTACAGCTGCAAATGATTATTCAGCGGTTATTAAAGAGATTTTTGGTATTTAATTTATATTATAGTAGTTCATTCTTTAAATTTTGATATTATGGCAAAAGATTTTCGTGCAGCTTTCAGTAATATGAATCAAGCGGTTCGTCCAGGTGGTGCAGGTAACGTTCAGCCGGCAGCTTCTCAACCTGCTGCTCCTGTCGAGAAGAAGATGACCGCTATTGAAAGAAGATCCAAATTGCATGGTGTACAAACTTATCTAACTGATGAGGAATACGAAATGCTGATGATTGCAAAGATAAGAACCAAAAAGAAATTTGAGGAGATCTTGCATGACAGTTTGATTGAATATATAAAGAATTATCAATAAAATTCTTTTTTAAAACCGGGAATTAAGTTCTCGGTTTTTATTTTTACTCTTTATTATGCAAACATGTATATTTGTTGTGAATTTTGGTAGCAAACAATTTTGAACCCTTTTGCTTAATCTTGTATACATTGTTTTATATGGTTTACTTATATTTTGCGAATGTTTGTGTGATACCATGCAAACATGATGGTATGAATGAATGATGTTTTGATAGCAAGTTGTTCAAATCCCTCATACACAGATATTTATATTTTCTCTATTTATATTTCTATCACTTTCAAAATTAAATGCAAACAAAGCTACAAGAATACATGTCGAAAAAACTACAAGTAAACAATAACGAATGTTTGATTGTGATTTTGTAAATTAGTCTACATGATTTCTTGCTTACAATTTTTTATCGCTGTTTTCATTCTTGTTCGCATCCATGTTTTCTTTCATGTTTGCATTCTTGTTTATATCCATGTTTGCATCCATGTTTTCATTCATGTCTTCATTCATGTCTTAAACTTTTTATATCATATTATCTTGTCTCAGTAAATTTCCTTAAAGTCTTTTTTGTGTTTGCGCAATAACATACATACATGTTCTTCTGTCGTCATTATGGCAAAACTATATTTTTGTATAATTACTTGTGTGGTACAAAAATCTCATCTTTGTGTAATTGTTTGTATGATTGGAATACGACTTTATGACTGTATATTTAAATAATTTGTTATTATATAGAAATGTATAAATGTTTGCAAGACTACATGTTGTGTAGTTGGCATAACGATTTGCAAACATTTATTTAAATCCCTGATATACAATGTTTAAGATTGTTTATTAAGCAAATAAACATGTTTGTATGCAAACAAGCTTGATTTTTCTCATGAACTGGCTTTTGTGATTGGAGATGTTCTTTTTACTGGCTGTGCTCATCATGGCATTTTGAATATTCTGGAATCCATTCCGGAACTTATTCGGCTGAGCATAGGAGGTTTCCATCTATTAGACAGTCATTTGAGTGAGTATTATGAAACGGATGAGCAGTTGCAGGAGATTGCATCAGAATTAGCGAACCGCTATCCCGATGTAGTTTTTTACACAGGACATTGTACGGGAGATCATTGCTTTGAGGTGTTATCCCGAGAAAAAGGACTGAGGATTCATCAATTTCATGTGGGTAAAATGTGTCAATAGATTAAGTCTTAAATCTACAATGTAATTGCTCTATTGAAAGTGAGATAAAGAGTAACGTTAATTAAAGGCTTTTTGAAGTCTGCTGGCAGTGATGCTGGCAGACTTCTACGCTTTTAATGCCTATTTTTATTAGTTGATTCGTATATCGTCAATACTTCTATTCTTGGCAAATCTATTAAGATCCACCCAGTTCCAAACTCCAGGCACACGACCATGTCTGCTGTACTGCCAGATATCATAATGGGGTTTACCTGGTAAAACTGGTTTATGATTATAACTGGCAATCCAAAGGTAGTAGCCGTCAAACTCTGGACTAAGATAATCTTTGAAATAACTCTCACTACAATATATAATAGGTGTATGTCCATAGTAGGATTTACAGAGTTTGCAGAAAGTTTTCAGGAGTGACTGGATTTCACTTTTACTGAGTCCCTTGGTACCATCATCCTCTGCATCCACTACGGGCAAAAGATTTTGTTTTTCCTTATCATATACAGCCCGAAAATTCTCAAATTGTAAAACAGCAGGCATCTTAGTAAGAAAATGGTATGAACCTACGGAAATTTGATGTTTTCTCGCATTTTTAATATTTTCTTCATACCACGGATCCTTGATACTTGTTCCTTCTGTAGCTTTCACATAGATGAATTTCAATCGTTTTACATTACTGAGTTCTTCCCAATGAATTCTTCCCTGATGTCTCGAGATATCAATCCCATCATAACTTCCTGAATATTGACCTGATGTCAAATCATGGGTAGGCCATTTGTTATCTGATGATTTCCCTATTATATAAGATGTGATCATTCTATATGCTTCAAACCCGATGATACATCCTGCTAAGAGGATGATAGCAAGATAGATAAGTTTCTTGCCTATATGTTTCTTTTTATTTTGTTTTTTTCTTCTTGCCATATTTAAAAGATACCTTTTTGTTCTCGCCAGTAGGGTAGGAGAGTACATGTAAGTCTTCCTTACCATAGCGAAATCAACCATTTTGGTTGACGATGCAAAGATACGAAATTTATTTCATTCACGAGTTCTTTTCCATAACTTCTCATCTCCATATCTTCTAAATCCTGTATTCCTATCGCTTTTTGGGCCTTAAATCTTTGATTTCTGAGCATTTTTCTTTCTATTCTCAAAGTTTTGCAGTACTTTTGTAACCAATTAGAGCGTAAAATAGAAAGATAGATTTCTCATGACTAAGAATTTTGATAGACAAAGAAAAATGAATACGGAATCAGGGATGATATTGAAAGCATCATTTCTGGTGGTCGTATTTTTGATGATAATACTTACCCCTGTTGTCGCCCAAAATAAGAAACCTCGCAAGAAGTTGAAGGAATGGCTCCAGATGGCGGATAGTCTGCGGCTCCAGTTGCGGCAATCTGCTGATAAGGGGTGTATGCTTCAATGGGGCGACTCTCTTCTCATGGCAGAACTGAGTAAAAGCAAAATGAGTGAAAAGAAAAAGCAAAGATTCCTGAAGCATTATGCCAAGATTCAAAAACGCTTGAGTCTCTATGACCGCCGTCTCTTTTGGGGTGATTCTCTCTTGGCTGCCAATTATTACAAGGTCAAGTATGATACCAATTATATCACCCGTCCCAATGCCAGATGGACGATAAAAATGAGAGGCAATCTCTCTGGAGCTGATTTGGAAACAATGGTGAAGACGAATGATATGGAATCCAGAACGAAGGTGATGGCAGACTGTCGTGGAACTCTCTCTATGGCAGTGGCTTATAGAGGTTTAGGGCTGGGTTTGGCTGTTAATCCCGCCAAGTTGGCAGGTAAGAATCAGGATTATGAGTTCAATCTTAATTCCTATAGCAATCGATATGGTTTCGATGTCGTGTATCTTTCATCAAAGACTTTTCATGGTAGCCAGGAAATCGGATCCAATCAGATTGACGTTCATAAAGGAGAAATTTCCCAGCAGGCGCTCAATCTCAATTTTTATTATGCCTTCAATTATCGTAAATTCTCCTTCCCGGCAGCTTTCAGCCAAAGTTATATACAGAAGCGGAGTGCCGGCAGTTGGATGATAGGTGCCAGTTTTGATGGGTCTAAGACGAAAGTGAAGGGTATGACGATTCGTCTTAACGAGTTCGCACTTGGAGCAGGATATGGATATAATTTCGTTCCATCTTCTCATTGGCTTTTTCATCTTTCAGCCTTGCCTACCATCACGGTTTATTCCCATGACTATACCAAGATGAAGGCGGAAGTAGAAGAGGGGAGTGTTGATAATGAATACCAAACCATCCGCAATAGTATGAAATATCATTTCCCGTCCGCCATAATTACGGGCCGAGGTGCAGCTGTCTATTCTTGGAGAAATAAATTTGCAGGTGCCACAGCAGTTTATAATTTCTCTGTTGCAGGAGATGAGGACCACCTTCAAGTGAAGAGAAATAAATGGCGTGTAAGGATGTTCTTTGGATTTAGATTCTAAGAAATTTATATCGCTTGTTACCGGAGTGCAAATGACTTGTTTACGTCTCATATCATTTATTTAATACTTATCTCTGGAAAAAAGATAAAAAGTTGTACCTCGGCCTTTCAAATCTAAATTTAAGACGCCCTTTGGTAGTGGAAAAACTATCAAAAGGCGTCTTACTTGTACTTTTTACAGCCTTGGTGGGTCAAGAACATCTGTTTGCTGTATAGTAAAAAAACTTTCCATTGTAGTAAAGTGAAAAATCACAGGCTACAGGAGTTTCACAGCTTTGCAACTCCTGAATCTTTTGCTAATGGAATAAAATAATCTATTTCGGGCTATTAATAAGTTACTGATTTTCAAGAATATAACTCATAGAAAATCTACATGACTTAACGAAGCGCTTTATTGCAACTTAATGATGCGCTTTATTACAACCTAACGAAGCGCATCATTAACACCTAACGAAGCGCATCATTAGATCTCAATAAAGCGCTTCGTTATAGTTTATATATTTGTTTCCTTTTTGGAAAAGCTTTTTCAATAGTTGTCGCTTGATTATTAAATGACAAAAAGCGACAAATCTATTCGAAAATACTAGTATATTTTTGGTTAAAAGTATTCTAAAGACTTACTAGAAACATCTTGATTTTTAATTTAATGATTGTTAAAATTAAGCCTCAATATTAATATTTTCTTCAATTTTTTATTTCATTTTCATTTTCTTTTCATATCTTTGTACTCGGACTGTGTACAGTCACGTTCTTCTTATAATAGAACAGAAACATAGATATGGACGCATTGCCTAATGCAGACACCCGACGAGGCGGTAAAAATCCCTCCAGTGCTGGATTTACTTCCAGTACCTCCCCCAAAGTTCAAGGTCAAAAGGCTATGAACTCACAAACAGGGGTGTCCTCGGATTGTGTGCCAAAAGAAAAGAAGCAATGGTTTGTTCTACGTGCTACTTATGGTAGAACAGAGAAGGCTCTCAGTTTTCTTCAAGCCAAGAATATTGAGACATATTTGCCAATGCATGATGTCATAAAAGAAATTGATGGGAGGCGGAAACGCATTAAAGAGCCTCTGCTTCCTAATATTATTTTTGCCTATATGACTCGTGAGAAAACTTATGAGTTTGTTAGGAAGCCTGCGCTCACTGCTTCTTGGCTAAAATACTACACCGACAAGACTAAACCTATCGAACCAGTAACGGGTAAAAATCCTCCTGTAATCATCCCAGATAACGAGATGATGAACTTCATTAAACTAACAAGTGTAAGTAGTGAGCATATTATGGTTTTGCCTCCAGAACGTTGCCATTTTAAGAGTGGTGACCTGGTGAGAGTTATTGCTGGTGCATTTACAGGAGTTGTAGGTCGTGTAGGAAGAGCTGCTGGACAGCAACGAGTATTTGTTGTACTTGAAGGTCTTTGTAATGTAGCAACGGCATACGTCCCGAATGATTTTATACAAAGAATTGAAACATTTTCAAAGTAGAAAGTTTGTATATGGGCCTTTTCCTATCAATCTTGATGATGTTTCTCTTGATGCGAAACTGTATGATCGGGAAATGGCGATGCAGACACTGAAACTGGTAAAGAAATTGGGATTTGAAATAAAGAGAAAATAAAAATATGCAAATATTCAAAAGCAAAACAAATAACAGATTGATGATACCCTTACTTGTTTTATGGGCTGTATGTCTTGTTATAAAACTTGTATTGTATTTTCTTCTATCCATGGATAGTATTTCGTCTTCTTGTCGTGTCTATTCATTATTTGGACAATATGATATTCTCAGGAGATTTTTAGATTTTCTACAGGATCTTACTTATGGAGACATAATCCTGCCATCAATCATACTTATGGCTCTTTTTTTATGGTTCATGGGTAGTGTGTATGACTATCGGGGACAGTTATCGTCCACAAAATGCCATAGGTTGATTTTGGGAGCATTACTTAAAACGAAGTGTGAACGTTGTATGATTCCTGCATCCTTGACATCTGTCTTGATAGCTTATGTTTTTTGGCGGTTAGGATATATATTTGTTTCTAAAATATTGATAGTCACATTAATGACGCTTTTTCTGTGGGGTGCATGGTTTGTGACTAAAACTTTAAATAGGATATTCAGTCTGCGCAGACAGGAAACGTATATCACATGGAGCCAAATTTCTTTGTTGGCTGCTTTTGGATTATTGATTGTTGTGATAGTATGTTGTTTAAATTTACAAAACAATAATCCCACAGATACGGCAATTATTACTGTATTTGGTGCGGTACTCGGTTGGATATTCCAGGATACCATCAAGAGTGTTGCTGCATTTTTTTATCTTCGTGCAAATGGACTGCTGCAGATTGGCGACTTGATTGCAGTACCTGCAAAGGGTATAGAAGGATTTGTACGAACCATATCACTCACCACCGTAACAGTAGAAAACTGGGATACAACAACATCTGCATTCCCTACTTTTATCCTGCATGCTGATCATTTCAAGAACAGCCAGCGTATGTTAGAAGGTAAGACGCTCGGAAGATTGATGAAAAAGACATTTATTATTGACTCTGGTTGGGTTCACCCATTGACAGACAATGATATAAAACGACTGCGAAGAGCATTGGATGTAGAAAACTTTTTTGTTGAAAAGGAAGTAAAATGTGACAAGCTAAATATAGAGGTTTTCCGTCTTTACATTTATCATTGGCTGATGAACAATCCAAATGTATCACAGCAGCCGCGCTTGATAGTGCGCTGGCTTGAACAGACCAGTGAGGGACTTCCTCTCCAACTTTTAGTCTATCTTACAGACACTATGCTCGATGCCTTTGAATGGCAGCAATCTCAAATTATGGAACACGTAATTAAGGCGATGGGATGGTTCGACTTGCAACTCTATCAGAGTCCTTCGGGATATGATGCAAGCAACAGTAATATTTATCTTACGCAGCAAACTGCCGATTATCGTAAAAAACCAGATGAAAATGCTAGACTTAAATAATAATATAGGTTACATGGAGGATCTTTTCAGAAAGATGCGTCCGTTGCCTCCTTATGAACAGAGAGATTTTGCAGAATGCCAAGACTCCTTTGACGAGAAAATCATTGAAGGTTGGTATTGCGCAAGGGAATATGTACTCGAACAATTAAGTAAGGATAAGAATATGGGTGCTGATGGGATTCATCCCTTTTCGTCAGATCATGTTCATGTCATTATTCATTATACATCCCCTATGGCTTTGTATGTTGCCAGACAAGTAGCATTGGTGGCTCATTTTCCTAATTTCAGAGAGGGTGACGGGAGGAAATACATTCCCAAATACTGCACAAAGATTACGATTCTATATAATCGTATCATGCATCCCAATATTTTAAAAGAGTTGAAGAAGGATGAATATCTCTGCAATTTGCCTGATGTCTGTAAGTGTAGTCTTGTGAATGGTAATACGGGAGAAATTTTTGAAATAATCAATAAGCAGTCATATATTGACATAGAATTAGAACTCGTAGCCTACGAAGACGATGAATTTAACGAATACACCCCGAAAAGGGAAGAAGGTAGCGGTTTGAAACCAGTTATAATCGATGATGACGTACTTGGGAAAATAAGCCATAGTACTCAAAAAATAGACGTTCGAAATGCCCGTCGTGTAAACATGGTGTATAATGTAGGTGCAGACATAGACAACCTTCCTCCCGACGATCCGAATACTGCTGAACGTTATGGCAAGGCATTGCTCTATTTCTGCTATCAACAACCGTTAGAAGAAACAAAAGAAAAATGGGATAGTCTTTGTTCAGATAAAGAAAATGATATGACACTTGCATATCAGATAAATTTGCGTAATAAACTCTCCAACGTATTTTGTTCCGACTGCATTCCTATACGTATCAAGTCTGTATTGGACAAACCTGATGATTTGCTAACAAAAGACGAAAAAGGACTTCTTGCTATAGTGAAAGATAATCTTCAGGTATTGGCACAATGTGAGCATGCCCGTTGGAATGTAGAGAAACTCATCCTTGGTTTTTCTCCACTTACTCCCGAAGAACGGTGGGAGGATGCTCAACTTTTCGGAACTTTCCGCAATGTATATCGCAAATCTTTAAAGAAAAAAGGGCATCACATTGACCTTTGCTCTTATCAGGATCTTCGACGGATTGACCCAGGAAATATGAAGTATGATTGCTTCTTAATGCTGGCAATTCCTAAAATATTGAGAAGTTATTAGTTTTATGTATTCATCTTTAATTTTAAAACGATGAAAAAGATTCATATTTTTGTAGCAGGGGCAAAAGACCTGAAACTGCAGCGTACGGCTCTTAAAGCCTTAGGAAATGATATCAATGCAGAGTTTGAACATTCTGGAAATGATACGAGTCTCTCCATAAGAACGTATGAGAATTTTGGAGAAAACCAAGAAGAATATAATACATATATTCAAGACAAGGCTGACTTGATAATTTTCGTATTGGAAGGTAAAATAGGTCCTTATACGGAAAAAGAATTTTTGGTAGCTTATCAGCAGCTCAAACTGAAAAAGCATCCGCAAATCTTAGTATTCTTAAAAGAGTTTACTGAGCAAACTCCAGATATCTTATATATCGAAGGACTCTTGAAAGGTTCTATCAACCAGTTCTATGTTTCTTATAAAAACAATGAGGACTTAATTGCGAAAGCAAAGGATCGTATCAAGAAGTTCGTGTCGCAACATAAGGAGAGTAAATCATGTAAGGGATTCATAAAAAAATATCTCAAACCGATAGGATTGGTGGTGGCAGCAGTGGTCTTGATAGGAGTTGCCATCTTGGCTCAAAACTTGTTTAAGTCTCCAATACTATTATTGACTGGTGGTGGTTCTGCTGCAAATTTCATTGAGAGAAATCATCCTGGTTTCAACCTGCGTAACTTTGATGGCGGTTATTATGTACACCTTCCAAGTAGTAATGCCTGGCTTTTGTTAACAGAGGAGGTGATAACTCCTGGTGTTGCTAATCAACGGCAGTATTATCCTGTTTGTTTATCAGCGGAACAGGCTAAAGATAGCTGTTTCTTAACAGTCACTTCTAAAAACTCTTTCATTCAGAAAGGTTCTATTATAGAGGTGAAGGTAGGTTATGATACGCTGAGTGTTTGTTTAAAAAACGATGATGTATTCAAACACATGATAAAGGATTTTGATAGTAGAAGAATCACCAGCTCTGAACTTGCTTCAATTATAGCCAATCGTAAGAAAAATCATGTAAATGTGTTTACTACGAGTACAGGAAGTGGCACACGACATACTTTTGAAAAATTATTGGCAAAGGAAAATTATCTATTGGCAAAGGATACGACATATCTCTTCTCCGAAGATTCTGATTTACCTACGGTTAATAGGGATGGAAGCCCATATATTCTTCTGGATAGTAAGGCTTACTGTATGAAGAAACTCTACGAAAGCGACGTGAAGTTGGGCAAGGCTTTTAATCTTGTTGTAGTAAATGACGAGGATAAATCCCCTGTCTTGAAACCTATTTATCTCTATTTCATGGCTTATAATGAAAAGGGAGGAAATGATTTGACAATTCCTCAGCCTATCATAAAGTTGTTGAAAAAATTGAATTTTAATGTGGGTAAAAAAGTAAAAGACAATACGATTCGTCGTTATTCAACAGATAGTATTATCCTCAAGTTTGATGAGTTGCCAGAAATCAACTAAATAAAGACACATATAGGTATGCTGATAGAAGATAAAGATAGAAATGATAATGAAGTCGTTCGGAAACTTATCGCTGAAGCAGAGAAGTATTCTTTAGCAGAGCATGGAAATGAGCGATTGGAATGCTACTTGCTGTTGAGCAATATGACGTCTTTGTGGTTGTTGCAGACAACAGGCATTCCTGATGATTTATATCAGAAGGTGGATGTTTTTGCCACGACCCAAGAGGATTTTATGGCGAAGTCTATCTTCGTTAAATTACCACATATAAAATCTCCTTATCCAGCTTTAGACAGAAAACCTATTGATGTAAACTCGGAAACCACGGTGCATCTGGTCATCTTTGGCAAGAATGATTTGGTGGAGGCTTTGGGCATCAATGCAGCTTTAGTGGCTCATTATCCTAATTATTGCCGTGATCATCGTTTGAGAACACGTATCTCTATTGTGGCGGATGATATCTATGAATGGAAAGACCAATTTGTGCAACGCTATCAGCATCTGTTTAATAATTCTTATTATAGAATCATCAATCTTGAGGAAGAAAATCCCCATTGTCTTTGTCATCAACCTATGTATGGTAAGACTCGTGAAGATTTTGTGGATGTAGAATGGGAGTTTGTGAACGGAAATTTGCGTAATGATGCTTTGAGAACAAAACTATCGGAATGGAGTAAGTCGGAAAATCAGCAACTTACTGTGGCAATCTGTACGGACGACCAGCAACGCAACTTTATGGAAGCGTTTACGCTGCCAGAGGTGTTGTATAAGAATCAGATTCCAGTGTTGTGCTATACAGAAGAGAGCGATATGATGAACTTGATTAAGAATGACGATAGGTATCAAACAGTACTCCCATTTGGCAGTTATATATGTCAAAAGGGAATTTTAGAATCCTTGAAGCAACTTGCCATGAGAGTGAATTATGTATATGATTATTGTTTCTCATTGCCACATAATGCTCCCATTTCGTCTCCATCGGTTATTGATGAAAGCAAATTGGATAGTTTGTGGACACAAGTTGGTTCGCTTCCAAAGCAATATTCCAATATATTCAATGCCATGACCATTGGTTCCAAAATGCATTCGCTTGGACATGGGCAGGAAGATTGGCAAAGGTATTATGCTTTGTCAAAGCAAGAAATAGAGATAATGACAGAGGTAGAACACAACAGATGGAATATGGAAGAACTAATTCTTGGTTATCGACCTGTGACTGACGATGAGCAGAAAATGATAGAGAATGATATATCTTTAAAAAAGAAATTTCGTGAAAAGAAAATACACTATGACATAAGGGCATTTCATGACCTACGTCCTGATGCGACAGGTAAGCAAGTCTATGTCTATGACTTGGCACTTACTCAAGGCATTCCGCTCATAGTAAAAAGCTGTTTCCGTTAGTTTTTAAGGAGTTCCATTTTTGTTCTCTTACTAAATGAATTTCGAAATATCATGTATTATAAGTTGACATACCATAATTCTGTAGATAAAAAGCAAGTAGGAGATTTCTTCCTATGTGGAGCCCAGAAGTTGGATATAGGACAGACAAACTGTTGCGAACTTAGATTGCCTGAATCTTCTGATTTTGAACCTGTAGTTTTTGCAACCATTTTGTGCAAACAAGAAGGGAAAGGATATTTTATCATCAGACGAACAGACTTCCATGAGTTGCAGATTAATGGGAAACGATTGAATATTTGCCAATCCTTGAAAGATGGCGACTTGATTTCTTTTGTGGTTGATGGAAAGATCATATCACTTTTGTTTTCTATATATAATGATGGCGAATATAGTGCTTCGATGGGAGTTGTTTATAAGAAGTATAAGCCAAATCGAAAAATTCAATATGGGATAGCTGGTATTGCATTTTTGGCACTTTTGATATCCGCTTTGTCAATGTGTTTCAGGAAAGATTATCATATCCTTCGTCATGAGAACATAGATGCCTATGATGCTTCTATTTATCATATTCATGTAGATTCCGTTTATCTTCTACAAGACAGCATTATAAATGGAAAGGTGGAGGAACAGATGTTGGAAGCTATTGCTTTAGATAGGCAGGTTGCTGGAACTTGTTTCCTGACATGTGATAGCTTGTTTGTAACAGCTCGTCATTGTGTAGAACCTTGGATAAATGATGAGGATTGGAATGGAATTTCTTATGATGACAAGATGTCTCCTGCTGTGAGATTGGCAACGATGGCAGAGACTCGTAATATGATGTTGGGAGAAGAAAAATATAAAGTCAAGGCTCATTGTATAATCAGCAAGGGTCTTGAACTATATGAGTATTATTCCACAGATTTCCATTTTAATAAGTCGAGAGATCAAGTTGTTTGTCTTGGAACTGATCAGCATCCTATCTATTGTCGAACCATTGTTCCATTAGCATCCAGACGTGACATGGAATTGGGTGATTTTGCCTATGTGGAATCCAAAGGTCTGAAGGGAAATCTCCAATTAGCAGATATGAAGGATATGAAGGCTTTTAGGAAACAGGCAGATAAAGACATTGTAGCCATCGGATTTCCATTGAATGATAACCAAGAAGAAGGTATTTGCGCAAAGGCATTTGGTAATAGTCAGAATGTGGAGTTGGTAAAGAATGATAGCGAAATAGCAGGTTGCATACAAATGTCTGCACCTATCAATCCTGGCAATTCTGGAGGTCCTGTCTTGGCAAAAATTCAAGATAGAATTTTAGTGATAGGAATCGTTTCTAAGGCGGATGGACAAGCAACGCAAGGTACATTTTGGGCAGTTCCTTCTACAGAAATTGTTTCATTGAAGCAACGTGGAGGAAATATTATTGATACTTTAATATTTAGAAGATGATTTGTTTGGATGAGATAGTCGGCTATATGACAGAAAATTCCATATGGCATCTGATGGATTTCCTGTTGAGAGCAAGGTTCGACAAAACACCTGCTCATTTGAATCCTTATATGATAGGAGTAGATCATGATGAGTTCTGCTTTTTAGAGAAAAATGTAGAAAAATCAAATGTAGAGGAAAGCGAATATGTTTGGCAAATCGGGCATCTTGCCTTTTATGCATTGATGGGAATGCCAGCCTTTGGTGCAGATGATGATAGAACCCAGACACCGCAAACGGAAGTTCCTTATATAGGTGTCTCTCATTGTAGCGAAACTTTGAGCAGTCTGATTCATAGATGTCTTCTTTTCGAGTCCTCAAGAAGACCCAAACTGTCTGATTTGCAACAATATATTGCAGACAACATGGATAAAAAACTATTTCCAAAGAAAAAGATAACCAATGCGAAGGGTAAGAACTATTCAGATTCTTTGGTCAACTTTTGGCCAGAGGAGATGGTTACAGTCATAGTTTTGATATTGATGATGGTATGTCCCAATATTGCTTATGCCCAAACCGATGTACCCAAGGAAATGGTCACTATTATAAATAGGTGTAAATCTTTGCGTACTTCAGCAAATGCTAATAAAGTGTCTCGTGAATTCCTTTTTGACAAACAATGGACTCTCATGGATGAAATTGATATAGATAGGCATGGCGAATGTACGGTCAAAGATAGGGTGACGATGTTCGGGATTAATGACATGGGATACCGCATTGCTAAAAGACAAAATGGCGTAACCAATATGGGTGGCAGATTCCGTAATGGGCAAGATGAGCGGTATAAGTTTTCTTTTATTGAGATTACGATTAAGAAGAATATGTCTGTGAGCTATGAGATAACGGGGCGACAGGGATTGCAACAGTTTGCAGTTCTGCCTTATCATAATACATCGTTATTTACAGTTTCAGTAACTAAAGGAGGAAAAATATTTGGTAAAGCTACTATGAGGGATGGGACTTGCTTTGTACAACTCGACAAAAAGGTATCAAAGAGTGATAGTTTTAAGCTGTCGATACAAAACAAGACTGGTAAAAATATGGCTTTTGTAATCGTTAATTACAATCCTGGAAAATGAAAGGTATGATGAGTAAAGTTCTTCTTCTGTTTGCTTTGTTGTCTTTTTCCCCCTTTGTAGGGAAGGCACAAGAACATTTTTTCTCTAATCAGGTGGTAGATGATTATTTCATGGCTTACGACCTGAATGAGAAAAAGGAATATATCAAAGCCTTTGATGTACTAAAAAAGGTGGAAAGGGAGATGGACAATAGTTTGTCGCAGAAAGGTATAACTGTAACCGATCTTCATGAAGATGATTTTTTGATGCCATATTGGGCTGTAAAGAAAAGTCTGGGAGAGGTGGCTTATAAGTTAGGACTATATAAGGAAATGGATGCTTGTAGCAAAGGTCTGATGGATATATTCGGCAAACATGTTTTTAAAGAACAAGCTAACTATAATACTTGTCTTGCCGATTTATATAGGATTGCAGGTAATTCTTGTTTTTTGCAAGGAATATATCAGGAGGCAGAGGCATATCTAAAAATGGCTTTGCCAATGAAGTCTGTAGATTTTGATTTTGCTGATGCATTACGAGATGACTTGGCTCAAATATACTATCAGCAGGGTAGGTATTCGGAAGCTATCACTCAGCTCGATTCTATTTTGGCTGGACCTCGATATAAGGAGAATGCACGAGTGAGAGGTATGGAATCTCTTCGCCAAGAGATTATGTCGCAACGGGCTTTATGCTTAGCTCGTAACGGGAAATATAACGAAGCCTATGAAATCATGCAATCCATATTGGGTTATTTCAAACAGCATCGTGACGACAAAAGAAGAGCAGAAGCATTGCGCAAAACTGCTAAGATTCTCATGTTGAAGTATGATGGGACAGGAATTTATAACCCTCAGGCTTTACAATATTATAAGGAATATCTCGCTTTGTCCAAAAAGTTCATTGATCAGAATTTTGTCCGCATGTCAGCTTCCGAAAGAGAACAGTATTGGTTGGCAGAGCAACCTTTTGCCACAGACTGTTATCGTCTGGAAGGCAGGGATGCAGGTTTTCTCTATGATGTAGCCTTGTTCAGCAAAGCTATTCTACTGCAAATGAATAGGCAATTTAAACCAGACATGAGTCTATCGAATAGAAAACAAACTCTTTCTTCCATTCGAACTACTTGGCTGGATGTGAAAAGAGCTATGCCGCGAGGTTCATCGGCCATAGAGTTTATCACTTATGAAAAGAGAGGAGAAATTTATATAGGTGCTTTAGTGATTAACAAAGAGAGCAAGAGCCCTGTATTTGTAGAGATTATTTCATATGATTCCTTATTTAATTATCCCTTGGAGAATGGTATTACCTTAGGAGAAGCTTTATCTTCCAATGAGTCAGAGATGAAGAACCTGATTTATCGGAATTTGAATTTGAGGAATTTAATATGGAATCGTAAATTAATAAATGTAATAGGGCAGTCTAAGTCTATATATTTCGCAGCAGATGATTTATTGCATCTCCTTGCAATAGAATATCTTTTACCGGAAAAGTTGGAAAGGAAATCATTTTATAGAATGACTTCCACCAGGTTGTTGGCAGAGCGTTCACACAAACAGAAAATTAGCAACGTTCTATTTTGTGGTGGTGTGAACTATGAGTCGAAAGAAAAAGAAGAAGAAGGAAAGAATAATGATAAGGTAGCATATTACAGAATGTCGCATGAGATTATGGGTCTTCCTTATTTGTCCGGTTCACTAACAGAGGTTGATAGCATTTCTATTTACAGGAACAATCCAAAGGATAGTATTTTGGTTGGAATGCAAGCTTCCGAGGGAGTTTTGCGAAATCTCTTAGGAAAATATTCTGTCATTCATCTGGCAACACATGGATATTTGTCAAATTCTGCATCCTATGCTTCTGACTTGATACCAGCATCAGCAGACGAACAGTTATCTAATAGTTGCTTATTTTTGGCAGGAGCGGAAAGTTGCATGAGCAATAGTAGTTTCAGTCCTGATAATTATGATGGCATCTTGTCTGCAAGAGAGTTGGCAGATCAAGACTTGTCTCATGTTAGTCTTGTTGTCTTGTCTGCCTGTCAGTCGGGCTTGGGATATATTTGTACAGATGGTGTGTATGGACTTCAGCGCGGATTGAAAACTGCAGGTGTGAAAGCCATCATTGCAAGTCTGTGGAGTGTTGATGATCAGGCTACTATGCTGTTGATGAGAAAAATGTATGAATATCTTGGTCAGGGAAATCCACTGCATGAAGCTTTTTCCAAGGCGAGATTGTATCTGAAAACGGCAACGATAGAAGAACGTTATCGCCGTTCTCAACTTCCTGACCTTATTGTTGAGAAGAATTTTGATGATCCTATGTATTCTGATGCCTTTATCTTGATAGATGGCAATGAATGAGAAGGACGAATATAAAGATATAGTTAACGTAAGTATAAACATAAATGATATAAAAAGATGAAGAAGCAAGTTGTTTTATTGCTGTTGTTATTAATTTGCAGTTCTCGTTCTTTTGCTCAAGGGCCGATGACGGGTGTACAACCTAAAGATGGCATGATGGGTAATTTGCAAAATATGCAGATGGATAATTTTGAGGTGAATGTCAACCAAATGGATGATGATACCAGAAAGAAACTGAATCAAGTAGCTGCTATCTATCGTTCAAAAAGCAGAGGCGCATTCACAGATATAAGTAAGTCTATGCTGTACGGAGGCGTTTCTTCCGTTTTCACTGTCATTAGCAATGAGATCATATCGTTGACAAAGATACGCTCACAGCAAAAGAAAAAGTGGATGGAAATGAGGCAAAATGAGTGTTTGTTTATAGATAGTTTGCAGTCTTCTAAAGGACAGAGCGATTTCTATAGGAAGCCATCCGTTCATGGTGCCTTGGATCCAAGCGATATGAATTTTGATGGAATCACTTTCCGAGCCAGCCGTAATGGAAATGAGATTCTCAAGATGGTGTGTCATATTGATACCACCAAGTTCTCCCATTTATTCTTGCATAGCAAGTTTTATTTAGTATTGGATAGTGTCGTGTTTCATCCATACCAGTCGTATCTGCCAAATTTGTCTGCCAATCGCATAAGGGGTGTTGACTCAAAAAGTTCTAAGGAACAGATTGACTATTGGAATATGATCAGCAAATTTAGTTTCTCCGAACAGCAATCTCCTACCATCAATATCCGCATGGACTTCTCTTCATCATGGATTAATGAGGCAGTACAGGTTTATCAAGATGTGAAATTGGGTTCTTTCAGTGTAAATATTCCTATCAATGAGATGGATTTGGGAAAGGATTCCGTCTATGTTTATAGTCGCCAGGAGGCTTTGATGAAGCATAAACAGTTGATAGATATTACGGGCGACTGTTTTGTGATACCTCGTTCTTATATGCCTGTAGCTGCCAACAATCCTTCTTGGGGTACTGGTGAATATAAGATGAAAGTAGTGATGAGCGAGCGATGCCAATATAACCCTACTAAAGGCCGTTCCAGCAATTGGCACAAAGACTACAAGCAGCTGGTTAGGTTGCAGAATCATGGTAAAGCCAAAAACGAATACATGATGAATGTTGTCTCCTCTTTTAAGGAGAGCAAGGATAATATCATCAAAGCAACCTATACGCCATTGATTAATAGCCTGCAAAACTCTTTAGGATTGAATGCGACGGGTAGCGCAGCAGGTAGTAAGATGGGTGCGATGGGAGGAATGCAAAGTATGCCAAAGAAACCATAAGTTTATATTTTTTTTATGATTACACGAAAATACTCTTTCAATAATTCTACTGTAACTATAATTTTTGGTAATATTCTTGATTCCCAAAAAGAAGTTTTGGTAAGTTCTGATGATTGTTATATAACGATGGGTGGTGGTATATCTGGGTGTATTGTCAAAACTGGTGGTAGAGCTATCTATGATGATGCACAAAAGCAGATTCCTGCCAAATTGGGAAATGCTATAGTTACAACGGCAGGTAGTCTGAAGCAAAAATACATTTTCCATGCAATCACTATTGACAATGAATATGCGCATAAAAGACATGAGGAAGATTCACAGCAAAAAATAGAAATTCAGGAATTTATTGTTGTTCATTCTGTAAAGTATTGTCTGCGTTTATTAAGTAATCTTGGTTTGTCGTCTATTGCTTTTCCTGCAATTGGTGCTGGTGTCGCAAGGATACCTTATAAAAAGGTTGCTCAATCTATGGCATCTGCTATATCTGAATTTTTGATAAATACCAACAAGCACTTTGAGATAGAGATCTACTTATATGATAGATATGGTAAAATGGAAAATTGGGATTTCCTTCCTTTCTTTGAAAGTTTTTCCAGTGCCGAAGCCTGCTCAGAGCAAGTCCACAAATTCGAACTTCATAAACAAGCAGTAGAAGAAAATAATGAAAAATTGGATTTTTCAGATGTTGAGATTTCTAAAACTGCTTATACAAAACATGGAATACATAAGGTATTTATTAGTTATTCTCGTAAAGATGAAGATAAGACAAAAGGAATATGTTCCTTATTGAATGATATGGGGATTCCCTATTGGATAGATGTTGATGGTACCTATAGTGGAGAAAATTTTAAAGAGGTTATTGTAAATGCCATTAAGCAGTCACAATTGGTACTATTTGTTTCTACTAAAAATTCTAATGCTTCTCTCAATGTTGCCAAAGAAATAAGTTTAGCAGACAAATATAATAAGGTAGTTATTCCAATTAAATTAGATAACTCGCCTTTTGCTCCTAAGATAGACTATGATCTTAATTGTATTGATGCCATCGAATTATATGATTTTACTCAAGAACAAATGGAAAAACTGAGGAAATGCATCCAAGGAAAGTTGGCTATTGAGGATAGTAAAGTAAAATAATATAATCTTTAGTATATGGAACATCTTATCGATGAGCTGTATGTCGTAAAAGACTGAAAAGCTGTACTTCGAGACAAGAAGGAGGTAAAGGCTGACTTCATATTGCCACTCATGGTGCATATAGGGTTCAAAAGGGAAGCAATGTCGAACAGCATCCTTGCTTTTGCTGGCTGCCATTTAAAAAGATTGAGAAATATGAGAAAAATTGTAATATTCTTTATGGTTTTATTGGGCACATGTAATGTGTT